>ERZ779852.781-NODE-781-length-33052-cov-9.083008_pt1 | contig 33052 bp, 27 predicted proteins | sample MGYA00511559_ERZ779852 | MGnify/ENA primary metagenome ERZ779852 (study PRJEB29588, sample SAMEA2157977) | human gut metagenome | biome: human gut; feature: human-associated habitat; material: faeces | place: Denmark | collected 2008/2010 ...
CTGGCTCACCTGCCTTTTGTCACCAGCCGCAACGGAAGTCTTTCGGTGCTGGGAAGCGGTACGCCGGAAATCTATATCAACAGCCGGAAGGTGCGCGACCTGGGGGAACTCGACCGGCTCCGGGCTTCGGAGATCCTGTCGGCGGAGGTGATCACGGCGCCCGGCCCGGAGTATGCTGCCGACGTGCCTGCGGTCATCCGCATCCGTACGCTCCGCCAGCGGGGTGAGGGCTGGAGCGGAAGCGTGAACCTGGGCTACAATCAGGGACGGTGGGCGAACGGCGACCAGCAGGTGGCCCTGAATTTCCGCACCGGAGGGCTGGACTTTTTTGTGAAGGGCTATGTCAGCGAAAAGAATTCATACGGAGAGACGGAGGCCGTGATCCGCACGGAGGGAAAGGACGTGTGGGAGACGGTGGCCGGCGATGTGCAGACGTCGCGGTCGCAGAGGTTCTCGGCCGAGGCGGGCTTCAACTGTGAGGTAAACGAGCATCATTCGTTCGGGGTGAAGTATACGCCGGGGGGAACACTGGGCACTGCCCTCCAGCGGTCGTGGGGGGAAACGGTCACTTCCTGCAACGGGACTGAGGCGGAACGGGCGGACTTCGTGATGCGTTCCTGTCCCCGCGACGGGATCAATCATGCGGTCAATGCGTATTATGTGGGCGAGGCCGGCCGGTGGACGCTGGATCTGAATGCGGATTATCTGGACAACCGCATGAAGAGCAGCCAGTATGCGGAGGACGGAAGCGGGGCGGACATCAGCAGTGTGTCCGACTCGGAAAGCCGGCTTTATGCGGCCCGGCTTCAGGCGGGCGTGAAGCTGGGAAAAGGGCAGCTGTCGTTCGGGTCGGAAGGAACGCTGACGGAACGGAAGGATCTTTTCACGCAAAGCGGCTTCTCGGCCGATGCGGACAATTTCATCCGCCAGCGTGCCTTTGCGGTCTTTGCCGGGTATTCGGCTTCCTGGGGAAAATGGCGGGCGAATGCGGGGCTGCGCTATGAGCACCGTGCCACGGATTACTGGGATCAGGGGGTCCGGGTGGAGGAACAGAGTCCGGTGTATGATGAGCTGATCCCCACGGTGTCTGTCAGCTGGTCGGACCGGGATCTCAGTCTGGCACTTGCCTGGAAGACGATGCGGACCAATCCTTCGTATGCCCTGCTGACCAATGCCGTCAGCTACCGGACCCAGTATTCGTATACGACGGGGAATCCGGGACTGGAGCCGTCGCAGGCCAGCATCCTGTCGCTGAATCTGGCTTACAAATGGCTGTTTGCCTATGTGCAGTACAGTTACTCCAGAAACTCCCTTTCGAACATTACCATGCCTTACAATGAGGAAACTCATCCGGGGGTCCTGCTGTTCACTTCGGCCAATCTGGCACCGGGTTCGGGCTGTGTCATCAATCTGAGCGCTGCTCCGCGGATCGGTGTCTGGCAGCCGCAGTTCAGCATTACCGGGGTATATGCGGCTCCCGACGGCCGTAACCTGGGGATTGAGGTCTGGCGCCGGCAGCCGCTGTTTAATTTCGGATGGGACAACAGCTTTACGTTGCCGCAGGGCTGGTTTCTGAACGTACAGGGCAGTCTGCAGACCGCCGCACGGATGGGATTCATGGTGAACCGTCTGGAGGGCCGGCTGAATGCCCGTGTCAGCAAGTCGTTCCTGAAGGACGATGCGCTGACGTTGTCGCTGACTGCGGATGATATACTCCGTACCGGGTATTATCATTTCAATGTCTATGGGATCGATTCCTACAACGGGAACCGTATCTACCGCGACTGGCAGCGTGTGGGGATCCAGCTTTCGTATAAGTTCAATGCCACTAAGAGCAAATATAAGGGTACCGGAGCCGGCCAGAGCGAAAAGGCCCGTCTGTAGGGCTGCACCGGTTCTGCCTATTCTCTGCGGATGATCTCCTCGAAGTCTGCATCGATCCCGGTGTTCCGGTCGAAATCCCAGAGCGTGAGGCTGCGCAGCTGATAGTAGTAGTACCAATAATAGAACAGCTCGTTGATGTGTTTCTGGCGGGCTTCGTCCTTGCTGACCTGGGCGTCGTTCAGGTCGAGGGTGCTGATCTGTCCCACCATGAAGGTTTCGACATTGGTGTGATAGCGTTTGCGGGCAATCCGGTCGGCTTCTCCGGCAATCTTCAACTGGCGTTTCTGGTTGTTGAACTGTTCGGTCAGGATGAAGAGGTTCTGGTTGAAGTCCATGGTTTCCTGGCGCAGCTTGCTTTCAGTCACCTGACGGTTGCTTTCGGCCACACGGACCTGTCCGCGCCGTTTTCCCCAGTCGAGCAGGGGGATTCTGATTCCGACTTCCACCACCTGATTGTCTTTCAGGTGCTGGTAGGAGGAACGGAAGCTGTGGTCGGTGCCCGTATATCCCACCTGGGCGAACAGGGTGATTTCCCGGAGATTTCCCCTGGCTTTGGCCACTTCGTAGTCGGCTTCCAGCTGGCGCCGGCGGATGTTGCGGGCGAAGGAGTTGTTGGCCAGGGCTTTTTCCAGCACGTCCTGATAGTTAAGCAGTCCGCCGGGAATGGAGTCAGGCAGGACGGGATCCAGTTCCTCCTGTCCTTCCAGGGCCAGGAACGAGCGGAGGGTGAACATGGCATTCTTCAGGGAACTTTCGTTGTCGGTCAGGGCCGATTCGGCATTCAGCATGTTCAGCTGCAGCTGGAGCAGGTCGTTTTCGCTGATCTTTCCCATGCGGCGTTTGACCTTGGCCACTTCGTACAGCTTGCGGGCATTTTCCAGGTTCTGGCTGGAGATGTTTACCCGTTCGCGTGCCAGCAGCAGATTGAAGAAATGGTTGATGGTGTTCAGCGTGACGTTTTCCGTGGCACTCAGGAAGGCCGCTTTGGCTTCCTCATAGCGTACCGGCTCGATGCGGCGGTTCCACTTCACGTTGTTGACGCTGAAGATGGGCTGGTTGAGGGTCAGCGCCACCGGGACGGACATGAACTGGCGGGATTTGTTTCCGCTGAGCTGGCTCAGGTAGTCCAGTGAGGTCGTGAGCGACAGCGTACCTCCGGTCAGCCAGATGCTCTGGTCGATGGAGATCGATCCGGACAGATTCATATAGTCATTGCGCACGTAGGTATAGGCTCCGTTGTCCTGCTGGTAGGAGTTGTATTTCTTGTTATAGCTCGGAAGCGTGGCCGTAAAGCTGATTTCCGGCAGCAGGTTGGCCTGGAAGGTGCGGTACTCCCAGTAAGCTGTTTTCAGTTCGTTGAGGGCCACTGCTGCATCTACGCTTTGCACCCGTGCCAGAAGGATGGCTTCATCGAGTGTGATGCTGCGTCTGGCGGTTTGTGCCGTGCCTGCCTGGGGAAGCAGGGGCAGGAGGCTCATCCCCCATGCAAGAAGGATCTGTTTCATTGTTTTTCGGTTCATATGGCTTGTTGTTTTATTTTTATGGTTCTGGTTTTCCGGTTTGTTTGCTTTTTCGGGCTTTTCGGTCTTTTCTCGGTCTTTTCAGCCTTTTTTCGGGCTTTGGGGGCTTTTTTCTGTTTTGTATCGCGGATTTTTCCGTTTTTTGTTCTGTATTTGCAAGGTGGCTGTTCTGTTTTGTCCGTTCGGAAGGAAATACACAAATCCAGTGCCAGAATCGCAAGTCGTTGATTATCAGATATAGCTCTTCCGGTGAGTGTCCGGAAATGGACACTTTCTGATTCTGTAGCGGAAGACTGTCCGTTTTCGGACACTCGGGGAGATAAAGTATTGCAGATAATCAGGCAGTTAGGATTCTGGCACGCAAATTGTTTCAGGAAGGGTACCGTTGAAAACGGATTTGAATATGTATGAAAACGGACAAGGAAAATTCAAATAATCATGGATAGAGAAATACCAAAGAAAACATTGCAGCGTGAACGCCGGAAGCGGTGGCTGGGTTATGGAATGGCCGGACTGTTGCTGATTGGCGGCATCACCTGGATTCCTTCACTGATGCAGAGCCGCGTGAATGAGAAGGATCTGCTTTTCAGTGTCGTGGACCGCGGGACGCTGGAAGTGAGTGTCAGTGCTTCCGGAAAAATAGTTCCGGCAGTTGAGGAGATCATTACCTCGCCGGTCAGCGCACGTATTGTGGAAGTGTACCGCCGGAGCGGAGACAGCGTGGAGGCAGGGACTCCGTTGCTGAAGCTTGATCTTCAGAGTACGGAAACCGAGTACCACAAGCAGCTGGATGAGGAACGGATGAAACAGCTTCAGCTGGATCAGTTGCGGATGAATAATGAAACTTATCTGGGCGATCTGGCCATGAAGGTGAAGGTACAGGCCATGAAGGTGGGACGCATGGAAGCTGATTTGCGCAACGAACGCTATCTGGACAGCCTCGGATCGGGGACTACGGACAGGGTACGTCAGGCGGAACTTGCTTATAATACCGGATGTCTGGAACTGGAACAGCTTCGTCAGCAATATGCCAACGAGCAGAAAGTGAAGGAGGCTGATCTGAAAGTAAAGCAGCTTGAACTGGATATTTTCCGCAAGAGTCTGTCGGAAACCCGGCGTACGCTGGAAGATGCTCAGCTGCGTTCGCCGCGTAAGGCCATCCTGACTTCCATCAATACGCAGGTAGGATCGCAGGTGGCGCCCGGGAGCCAGGTGGCGGTGGTATCCGATCTGAGTCATTTCCGGGTAGATGGAGAGGCAGCCGAATCATACAGCGACCGGATTGCTGCCGGTGCCAGGGCGATGGTTCTCGTCGGGCATGAAAGGCTGGAAGGGATGGTGAGCAGCGTGACACCGCTGAGCCGTGACGGAATCATGTCCTTTACGGTGCAGCTGGATGACAGTAGCAACCGCCGTCTGCGTTCCGGACTGAAAGTTGATATTTATGTCATCAATGCGGTGAGGGAAGAGGCTCTTCGCATCAGCAACGGGTCGTTTTATGTGGGTGCCGGCGAGTACGAGCTTTTCGTGAAAGAAGGCAGTGGCCGGCTGGTGAAGCGCAAGGTCCGTCTGGGAGCATGCAGCTACGACCAGGTGGAAGTGCTGGACGGCCTGAAGGAAGGTGACTGCGTGGTGGTGAGCGATATGAGTATGTATCAGAGCCGGACACAGATCAAACTGAAAGAAAAGGAATGAGAAAATAAAACAGGAAATCAACAAAAAAGACAAAAGATATGATACGGGTTTATTTCAGACAAGCATGGATCATGCTGAAACAGAACCGGCTGTTCTCGTCGGTTTACATTGTGGGAACGGGACTTTCCATTGCTCTGGTGATGGTTCTGTTTGTCATTTATTATGTGAAGGCCGGACCGGTTTATCCGGAATACAACCGGGACCGCATGCTGGTGATCAAAACGATGAAATCGCAGGATAAGGGTTCGAATGGAACATCCTGCAATACCGGAGTCTCTTATTTCGTAGCGAAGACGCTGCTGAAGGATCTTCCCCATCTGGATCAGATTGCCGTGTTTCAAGGTGGCGGATGGAGCAGGATGCGGGTAGACCTGCCCGGCAACCAGGGAAGCCAGGAAATCCTGCCTGGATACGTGGACTGCGGGTTCTGGAGCATGTTTTCCTTCCGTTTTCTCTCGGGAAAGCCTTTTGTACAGGCTGATGTGGATTCCCGTCTTCCCGTGGCTGTCATCTCCGAGAGTCTGGCCCGGAAACTGTTTGCCACGACCGATGCGACAGGGAAGTATCTGAGCGTGAATGCAGAGAGGATACGGGTCTGCGGAGTGGTGAAGGATGTGTCGTACGCAACCCCCACAACGGTCGCCGACCTGTGGATGCCCATGACGCGTTGTCCGGCGTTCGATGACAAAGATCCCGACGGAAGGCTGAATGGTGCTTTCTGGATCTACCTGACGGCACCAACCCGGGCGGAAAAGAAGCAGCTGCGGGCGGAAGTGCAGGATGCTTTCCGGCGTTATAATGCGCAGGATCATCCCTATGTCAGCGATCTGATGGAACAGCCGGACGACTATTGGAAAAGTTCGTTGCGTACGGACTGCATGGGGGCGCCTGATGTGAAGCAGACCGTCCGGCAGCTGGCTTACATTCTGCTGGCCCTGCTTTTCATCCCGGCTCTGAATCTGGGCGGACTGATTTCTTCACGGATGGACCGGCGCCTGGGCGAACTGGGAGTCCGGCGGGCGTATGGAGCCACCAGCCGGATGCTGGTGAACCAGGTGCTGTGGGAGAACCTGTTGCTGACCTTACTCGGAGGAGTTGCCGGAATGCTGGTGTCGTGGGGCATCCTTCTGTCCGCCCGGGGATGGATCCTGAGTCTGGGAGCAGCCAACTGGGGGGGAATCCCATACTCCGATGCGTCTCTCTTCCTGGGGCCGGAGGTGCTCTTCAATCCCTATGTTTTTGCGATGGCCTTTCTGGTCTGTCTTTTCCTGAATGTGCTTTCGGCGCTGATACCTGCCCTGTGGGCGTTGCGTCACTCCATTGTCAATTCACTTCATGCACAGCGATAAAAACCAATGACTATGTTTCAGAATATTCTACACCAATTATGGAATCAGCGGAGACAGAACGGATGGATTCTGCTGGAGCTGATCGCAGTGACTTTCTTTTTGTGGACGGTGATTGATCCCGTCTGTGTGCTGACGGGCAACCGGCTGATTGCTCCCGGGTTTGAATCCGAGGGACGGTATGTGCTCGAACTTGAGGTCTATGATTTCAACGATGTGCGCTACCGGAAAGAGGTGACCGACACCGCCCAGCGGGACAATCTCCTGCACATTGCCGGTCTGATCCGCCGGTGTCCGGAAGTGACGGATCTGACCTTCGTGACGCCTTATTCGTTTCCTAACTGTAGATCCTGGAGCGGCTATACCATTGCCACGGACACGCTCGACAACGCACAGACACGGAAGCTGTCGGCTCAGTATTATGAGTTTTATGCCCGCGAAGGCGGCAACCTGTTCCGCACCTACGGCATGCGTGATGCCGTTACCGGGCGGGATCTTGAGATTCCGGCCGACTGTCTGGATGGCGACAAGGTGTTTGTTTCGGCCACACTGGCCCGCCGCTTTTACGGAACAACGGATGTCCGGGGAAAGAAATTCTTCATGAGCGGCAAGCCGTTTGAAGTGGCCGGCGTGTTCGGTGAGTTCAAGCACCGCGATTACGAGCAGCCCTTTCCGCTGGTTGTCTTTCTGAAATCCAGGATTGAGGCCGAACCCTATATTCAGTGGAGATGGCGCATCGTTTTCCGGCTGAAGGACGGCGTGGATGCCCGGGCCTTCGAGAAGCGGTTCCGCGAGGAAGTGGCTCCGCAGCTTCAGATCGGCAATTTCTGCTATCCGGAACTGGTTTCGTTCAACCGGCAGATCCGGGACGAGCTGGAAAATAGCGGTACACTGAACAAGCTGCGTGTGCAGTATGCTCTGGCCGGATTCGCCCTGCTCTGCATCTTCCTGGGCATGACCGGCACTTTCTGGGTGCGCTGCGATGCCCGCCGTGGGGAGATCGGCCTGATGCGCAGTCTGGGTGCGACGAAACGTGACGTGCGGAAGCGCTTTCTGGTTGAAGCCTGGCTGCTGGTTACGGTGGCCTTCCTGATCGGCCTTGTGGCAGTGGCACAGTATGTCGTGACTTCCGGCAGTCTGGAAGGGGACGACACCTTCTATTGGCAGAACCGTCCGCTGGCCCATTTCCTGGTGGTGAGCGGTGTCGTATACGTCCTGCTGGCAGCGGTTTCCCTCGTCAGCACGCTGATCCCCGTGAGCCGTATCGCCCGCGAGGAACCGGCCGACGCACTGCGTGATGAATAAGTATGGTATGAACAAGTTAAAAAACGAATGCAATATGGCAATAATCAGACTGACCGGGATCAATAAGATCTACCGGGTGAATGAAATTGAAACCCAGGCTCTGGAGAATGTGAACCTGGAAGTGGAAAAGGGAGAATTTCTCAGCGTGATGGGGCCTTCGGGCTGCGGCAAGTCGACGCTGCTGAATATCATCGGCCTGCTGGATGCTCCGACGAGCGGAACGCTGGAGCTGAACGGGAATGTGATCACCCCTGCCATGGGCGACCGCCGGCTGGCAGAGTTCCGCAACCGGACGCTGGGTTTTGTCTTCCAGTCGTTCCATCTGATCGGCTCGCTGAATGTGATCGACAATGTGCAGCTTCCTCTGCTCTACCGCGGAACGGGATCGTCGGAACGCCTCCGTCTGGCGCAGGAAGTGCTCGAACGGGTGGGACTGAGCCACCGCATGCGCCATTTCCCCGGCCAGCTTTCGGGCGGGCAGTGCCAGCGTGTGGCCATCGCCCGTGCCATCATCGGCAATCCGGAGATCCTGCTGGCCGACGAGCCGACGGGTAACCTGGACTCCCGGATGGGGGCGGAAGTGATGGATATCCTCCACCGGCTGAACCGGGAAGACGGACGGACCATCGTCATGGTGACGCACAACGAGGAACAGGCGCGCCAGACTTCGCGCACGATCCGTTTCTTCGACGGACGGCAGGTGGAATGACGGATCATCCTGCCCAGCCGGCACGGTCGAGGCCCCGGTAGCCGATGGCTTCGGCCAGATGGGAGGGCAGGATGGAAGGACTTCCTTCCAGATCGGCAATGGTGCGCGCCACCTTCAGGATGCGGTCGTAGGCGCGTGCCGAGAGGCTGAGCCGCTCCATGGCAGTCTGCAGCAGGCGCAGGCCGGCTTCGTCCGGACGGGCATAGCGGGCCAGCAGGCGGGAGGTCATCCGGGCGTTGCAATGGATTCCCGGATGGGCGGCAAACCGCTCTTCCTGCAGCCGGCGGGCACGGACCACGCGCTCCCGGATGACGGCGCTCGGTTCGGAAGGACGGGCGTCGGACATCTTTTCGAAGGGGAGAGGGGTGATTTCCACCTGCATGTCAATGCGGTCGAGAAGCGGCCCGGAGATGCGGCTGAGATAGCGCTGCACCTGTCCCGGTGTACACACGCAGGGGCGTGTCGGATGATTGTGATACCCGCACGGGCAGGGATTCATGGAGGCCACCAGCATGAAGCCGGCCGGATAGTCAACGGTGTAGCGGGCGCGCGACACGGTGATGTGGCGGTCTTCGAGCGGCTGGCGGAGCACTTCAAGCACGCTGCGGCTGAATTCGGGCAGCTCGTCCAGAAAGAGCACACCGCCCGTGGCCAGGCTCACCTCGCCGGGCTGCGGGCTGGCACCTCCTCCTGTCATGGCCACCTGTGAGATGGTGTGATGCGGGCTCCGGAAGGGACGCACGGTGATGAGCGGGGTATCTTTTCCCAGTGTTCCGGCTACGGAATGGATCTTGGTTGTTTCCAGACTTTCCTCAAGGGTCAGCGGCGGCAGAATGCCGGGCAGGCGGCGGGCCATCATGGACTTCCCGCTTCCGGGAGGCCCGATCATCAGAATGTTGTGACCGCCTGCCGCTGCCACTTCCAGGGCACGCTTTACGCTTTCCTGTCCTTTCACGTCGGCAAAGTCCGGGCCGGCTGTTTCCTGTCCGCGGGCAAATATCTCCCGGATGTCCGTATGCGTGACCGGCAGGTCTTCTTCTCCGTTGAGGAAGCGGATCACCTGGCCGATGTTGTCAGCTCCATAAATGTCAATGCCTTCCACCACGGCGGCTTCGCAGGCGTTCCGGCGGGGAAGGATCAGTCCTTCCAGCCCCTGGCGGCGTGCGGCCAGCGCAATGGGCAGGGCACCGCGGACGGGCTGCAGACTTCCGTCGAGCCCGAGCTCTCCCGTCAGCATCAGGTGCGGAAGCCGGTCGCTGCGGATTCCGCCGGTTGCAGCCAGAATGCCGGCGGCCAGCGGAAGATCGTAGGCCGATCCTTCCTTGCGGATATCAGCCGGTGCCATATTGACCACCAGCTGGCAGGCGGGAAACGGGTAGCCGTTTACCTGGAGGGCTGATACGATGCGTTCATGACTTTCCCTGACGGCCGAGTCGGGCAGGCCGACCAGAAAGAAGCGGATGCCGCGGGAACTGTTGACTTCGATGGTGACGGGGGTGGCGTCGATACCTTGTACGGCGGCACCGAATGTTTTGACCAGCATGGTGTGTTTTTCTTTATTGTATGTTTTTCCGGTTATTTGATGAGTTCCTTCAGTTTCGCCTTGAGGGCTTCTCCGTGAAGGCCGGTGCCGAGGATTCTGCGGCTGTGGTCAATCAGCAGGTTGGCCGGCAGGCGGGCGACGGAGTTCTGCCTGACAAGCTGGTTGTCCCATCCCTTGAAGTCGCAGGTCTCCATCCATTGTTTGCTGTCTTCGCGGCAGGCCTTGAGCCAGTCTTCGCGGCTGGTGTCGAGCGAGAAATTCAGCACCCTGAATTTTTCTTCAGGAAAATCGCTGAGCAGGCTGAAGAGCGAATCGCGTTCGCTGATGCTGGCTGCATCCCAGCTGGCCCAGAAACTGATCAGTGTATATGCTTCCTTGCCGCTGTTCCAGGAAAGGTATTTCCCGTTGCGGTCCTTGCAGGAGAAATAGTTGACAAACCGACTGTCGTTCTTCTTTTCACCCAGCAGGGCAGTGGCGGGGGCAAGTACCCGGCAGTCTTTCACCCTGCCTGTCAGAGGCTCCATCAGTCGGCTGATCCGGTCGCGGTCGGGGCTGGCTGTACGGATGAAGTATTGTTCCAGCACATAGGCCGAGGCGAAGGATTCCGGATGGCTCTGAATAAAGGTTTCAGCTTGCTTGCGGAGGAAGGCTGTATCATTCTCATGGCCGCTGATGCTGCTCAGGAAATCACGGTAGTCGGAGTTGGGCCCGTCACCTTCTGTCTCAGGGTGGCGGAAGCTTCCTTTCAGCCTGACTTCCCAGCCTTTTCCTGCAAATATCGGGATGTACATACCAGAGTCGTTCACCAGTCGGAAATTGGTGAATGTATCAGGAATAAATGTATAGGTAAATGTTCCGTTCTTCGGAAAGATTGTGTCCAGTCTGGCTACCGGATCGTCATAGATGACTAACAGTCTGTCTGTCTGCAGACCGGTGAGTTCTCCTGTCAGTTCAAATTTGACTTCTTTCCGGCAGGCGGGAAGAAGCAGAGTAAGAGCTAGTATCAACAATAGCGAATGGCGTCCTTTCATTGTTCCGATTTGTTTTTTGCGAAAGTACACAATTTTTTGGTGAACCGGCTGATTTTATGAATCTTTTTTCATGAATAAAAAAAGGGCATGTCAGCCGACATGCCCTTTTGAATTTCTTTGTTCAAAATGAGAACCAGTATCTCAATGATTACTGGATGTCATATTTAGCAAATTCACGGTCAATCTTAGCGTGAGCAGCCAGATTTGCATCTTTCTGAGCTACTTTAGCCAGGCTAGATTTAACCAGATCAGCGTTGTTAGTTCTAGCACCAACGATAGCCATCAGGTAGTCAGTGTAAGCATCCGGATTCTTAACAGCAGTCAAAGTGTTCTTTGCCTTGTTGTAATCCTTAGCCAGGATCTGAGCCAATGCAGCTGAGTTAGTCTTAGTGTCGCCGAATGCAGCAACAGCCTTGTCATACTGACCCTGTTTGATGTACAGGTTACCCAGAGCTTCGTTAGCAGTGTTAGCACCGGTAGACTTGCTCAGGTAGTTTTCAGCTTCAGCTACGTTACCTTTAACCAATTCGCACAGACCGAGGTTGGTGTTAACTTCAGCAGCGCTTGAGCTCTTGCTTGCAGCCTGTTTGAAGTAGTTTTCAGCAGCAGCCTTGTCACCAGCCATGTAAGCCATCATACCCAGGTTGTTGTAAGCACGGTAGTCGTTCGGGTATTTTTCGATTGTACGTTTGTAGATAGCTTCCTTACGAGCGTTGTCGTTAGTCAGAGTTGCAGCATACAGCAATTCGTCTACGCTGATAGAATCTTCTTTAGCATCGAATGCAGCGTTGATTTCTTCGTCGCTACGGCCGATTACTTCATAGTTTGCAGTCAGGCGAGCACGACGCAACTGCGGCAGGATTTCGTCAGCCAGAGTTTTGTAAACTGAAGAAATGTTCTTGATTTCAGATTCGCGCTGTTCCGGATCCTGATACATAGACAATACACGCAAGATCAGGTCTTTGTCCTGGATGTTAGATTTAGAAACCAGTTCCTGGAATCCTTCCCAGTCCTGAGCAGTGTACTTAGTGTCTACAGTAGTTTCGATCTTACCTTTCTTCAACTGCTGGTTCATGTACTTTTCAGTGTTGTTCTGACGGTTTTCAGCCAGAGTAGTGTTCAGTTTCACACCACCATCAGGAGAAGCGTAAGCAGAGATTTCGATGTTGTCCAGTTTGTAGTTCTTGGTGTCACCTGCAACAGCAACCACTTTCTTGTGGAAGTCTTTCAGGTTTTCAGACTTCAGTTCGCTTGCGCGGAGGTTAGCCTGCTGGATCAAGAACATGATCTGAGCTTCCTGAGCCTGTTTGATGATACGCTGGAATGCATCCGGAGCGTAAGCTGCGTTAGCAGAACCTACAGTCGGCAGTTCAGAAGTAGCGATTACACCGTCAGCGATCTTTACAGAAGGAATGGTGTATTCTTTTTTACCTTTACGGATTTTGAAATCCAGGTACAGTTCAGATTTGGCCATTTCGGGAACATAGTCGAAAGAAGCCTTCATAGTATAAGTACCACCAGTCTTGTAAGAGATAGTCTGGTCGTTACCTTCTACTTTTTCTCCCTGGAACATAGCCGGCTGACCTTTAGCTTCGCCGCCTTCCCATCTCAAAACCGGAGTTACTTCAACAGTTGCGTTTTTCTTGAAGTATTTTTCCGGGAATTTACCTGTAATGGTTACAGGAACTTTACCACCGACAGCTTCTAACACTTCAGGGTTCGTTGTGAAGTAGTCAGCAGACAATTCGCCCATCTTGCTACATGAAGAGAAAGCAAGGACCAACAATGCCACTAAGGGCAAATACAACTTCTTAATCATGATTTTAATTATTAGGTTTATAAATTAATTGTTTCTACTTCGTATTTTTGTATATTTTGTGGCAAAGATATGAAAAACTCTATTAGGTACTAGTTTTTTCTATCGTTTTTTTAGCCGTCTTTTAAAAAAAAGATTAAAAAAAGTCTTTTTCTTCTCATTTTCCGGTCATATCCTTCGTTTTCCGGGTTTGTTCCAATAAGTTACGGGGATGATGTCCGATGATCTCCTGACGCAGGCGGTTGCGGTCTATGTGGGTGTAGATTTCCGTTGTCCCGATGCTTTCATGACCCAGCATACACTGGATTGCCCGCAGGTTGGCCCCGCCTTCCAGCAGGTGTGTGGCAAAGGAATGCCGGAAGGTATGCGGACTGATTGTCTTTTTGATGCCGGCCATTTTGGCCAGTTCCTTGATGATATGGAATACCATGATGCGGGAAATGTTCTTGCCGAACCGGCTGATGAATACAAAATCTTCGTATCCGGGCTTGATCAGTCCGGCGTTCCGGTCCGGAAAGTAGTTGTTGAGTTCGCTGATTGCTTTGGGGGAAATAGGAACCAGGCGCTGTTTGCTCCCTTTCCCCTCCACCTTGATAAAGCCTTCGTTCAGATAAAGATCCGACAGCTTGAGGTTGCAGAGCTCGGAAACGCGCAGTCCGCAGCTGTACAGTGTTTCCAGAATGGCCCGGTTGCGCTGTCCTTCCCGGCTGCTGCGGTCAATGCTTCCGATCAGCCGGTCAATTTCTTCCACCGTCAGAACGTCGGGCAGATGACGGCCTGTCTGCGGAGATTCCAGCAGCTCACACGGATCCTGCTGTATGTAGTCCTCCAGTAAAAGAAAACGGTAGAAAGCACGTACGCCGGACAGGATGCGGGCCTGTGACCGGGCATTGATCCCGATGTCATGCAGACCGGCAGAGAATGTTTCCAGGTCGTCGAGCGTCACTTCCAGACAATCCTTCCCCTCCAGCGTAAGATAAGCCATCAGCTTGTCCAGGTCGGTCAGATAGGCATCTATCGTATTGCTTGAGAATGACTTTTCCAGCTTGAGGTATTGCTTATACTTTGTTATTATCTTTCCATTTTTCGCGTGATTTTCCATTTCTTTTTGTATATTTGTGCCCAAATCTCCAACAAAGGTACAAAAAGTTCAGAACTTACGGTTATGCGAATACTGATTATCAATGGTCCCAATATCAATCTGTTGGGTAAAAGGGAGCCTTCCATCTATGGTTCGGTTTCGTTTGAGGACTATTTAGGCACGCTGAAAGCCTTGTATCCGGACGTGGAACTTGATTATTTCCAGTCGAATGTGGAAGGGCTGCTGATTGACCGGATTCAGGAAGCAGGTTTTTCATTGGATGGAATTGTTTTGAATGCAGGTGCTTACACTCATACTTCCATTGCTTTGCAGGATGCCATCCGGGCTGTTCCGGCTCCGGTCATTGAAGTGCATATATCCAATGTGCATGCGCGTGAGGAGTTCCGTCATAAGTCGATGATTTCCTGTGCGTGTCTGGGAGTTATCTGTGGCTTCGGGCTGGATTCCTATCGTCTGGCAGTAGAAGCTCTGTTGCAGGCCAAAGGAGTGAAATAAGGCAGACTCTTTATATATCTGATTTCCTTTATATATAAGGAGAGACGCTGAAAGATTTAGAATAATATTAGTTATATATAATATGATGTTGAAAAAGACAAAGATCGTTGCGTCCATCTCGGATTTGCGTTGTGAGGTGGATTTTATCAGAGAACTTTTCGAAGCCGGTATGAATGTAGTCCGTATGAATACGGCACACGCCAACCGTGAAGGATTTGAAAAGCTGATTGCCAATGTACGCGAAGTTTCCAACCGTATTGCCATCCTGATGGATACCAAAGGACCGGAAGTCCGTACTACGGCCAGTGCGGAAGGACCGATTGACTTTAAGACTGGTGACAAGGTACGCATTGTGGGTAAACCCGATCAGGAAACCACCCGTGAATGCATTGCCGTAACTTATCCTGACTTTGTACGTGACCTTTCTGTGGGCGCTTCTGTCCTGATTGACGACGGAGAACTGGCGCTGACTGTAACAGAAAAGACCGATGATACCCTGTTCTGTGAAGTGATGAACGACGCTACCCTGGGCAGCCGCAAGAGTGTGAATGTTCCGGGTGTACGCATCAACTTGCCTTCATTGACTGAAAAAGACCGCAACAACATTCTTTATGCCATCGAAAAGGATATTGACTTCATTGCACACTCTTTCGTCCGCAACCGTCAGGACGTGCTTGACATCCGTCAGATCCTGGATCAGTATGGCAGCGACATCAAGATCATTGCCAAGATTGAAAACCAGGAAGGTGTGGACAACATCGATGAAATCCTGGAAGTGGCAGACGGTGTGATGGTTGCCCGCGGTGACCTGGGTATCGAAGTGCCTCAGGAACGTATTCCGGGTATCCAGCGTCAGCTGATCAAGAAATGTATCCTGGCTAGAAAACCGGTGATCGTTGCTACCCAGATGCTGCACACAATGATCAACAATCCGCGTCCTACCCGTGCTGAGGTAACGGATATTGCCAATGCAATCTATTACCGTACGGATGCCCTGATGCTGAGCGGTGAAACAGCTTATGGCAAGTATCCGGTGGAAGCCGTGAAGACAATGGCCAAGATTGCAGCACAGGCTGAAAAGGACAAGATGGAAGAAAACGATATTCCTATTCCTCTGACTCCGGAGAATACCGATGTAACCAGCTTCCTTGCCAAGCAGGCTGTACGTGCTACCAACCTGATGCCGATCCGTGCCATTATTACCGACAGCTTCAGCGGACTGACTGCACGCAACCTGGCTGCTTTCCGTGGAAAATATCCGGTGCTGGCAGTATGCTACAAGGAAAAGACTATGCGCCATCTGGCTTTGTCATACGGTGTAGAAGCTATCTTCATGCCGGAAAAAGCCAACGGACAGGCTTATTACTTCGCTGCCCTGCGTAAACTGCTGGACGACGGCGTGCTGAGCGAAACCGACATGGTGGCTTACCTGAGCGGCGGAAAGAGAGGTACGCAGACTTCCTTCCTGGAAATCAACGAGGTGGGAGACGTACTGAAGTATGCCATGGATTATGTACTTCCCAACCGTAACCGTTACCTGTAATTCATGAAGGAAACGGATGCTCTGGACGAGTATATTCTCCAGCATATCGATGAAGAAGGAGACTATCTGAAAGCCTTGTACCGGGCGACGCACGTCAAACTGCTGCGTCCCCGCATGGCTTCGGGACATTTGCAGGGGCGGATGCTGAAAATGTTTGTGCGGATGATCCGCCCGAAGCAGGTCCTTGAGATCGGAACATACAGCGGATATTCCGCTCTGTGTCTGGCAGAAGGGCTGGAAGACGGAGCGATGCTCCACACCTTCGAGATCAACGATGAGCAGGAAGACTTCACACGTCCGTGGCTGGAAAATTCTCCTTATGCCGACCGGATCCGGTTCTACATCGGAGACGCCCTTGAGATGGTGCCGAAGATGGACGTGATGTTCGATCTGGCTTTCATGGACGGAAACAAGCGTTTCTATGTGGAGTACTACGAGATGATTCTCCAGAAGCTGAACCCCGGAGGATATATCCTTGCCGACAATACCCTGTGGGACGGTCATGTACTGGAGGAACCACATCATACGGATACGCAGACCATCGGCATCAAGCATTTCAACGATCTGGTGGCAGCCGATACGCGGGTAGAGAAGGTCATTCTTCCGATGCGTGACGGGCTGACGATCATCCGTAAGAAATAGATAATTTAAGAACAGAGAGTAAGAATGGAAACTACCAGACAAAATAAGATTGCACGCCTGATCCAGAAGGAACTGGGCGATATATTCCTGTTGCAGACCAAGGCGATGCCGGGAGTTCTCGTATCGGTGAGTATCGTACGTATCAGTCCGGATATGAGTTATGCACGAGTTTACCTGAGCGTGTTCCCGTCGGAACGCAGCGAAGAAATCGTGAAAAACATCAATGCGAACATGAAGGCTATCCGCTTTGAACTGGGAAACCGTGTACGCCATCAGCTGCGTATCATTCCCGAACTGAAATTCTTTGTAGATGATTCGCTCGATTATGCAGCGCATATCGACGAGCTGCTCAAGAAATGAATTTTTCATTTTACATAGCCCGGAGATATCTCTTCTCGAAGAAATCACATAATGCCATTAATGTGATTTCAGGCATATCCGTGTGTGGCGTGGCTTTGGCTACGCTGGCACTGGTTTGTACCCTTTCCGTCTTCAACGGCTTCCAGAGCCTGGTTTCAGATTACTTTACGGCATTCGATCCCGAACTGAAGATTACTCCCGTCACCGGCAAGGTTTTCGACGGACAGGATCCGAAGATTCAGGCATTGCGCAGCATGCCCGAGATTGAGGTCGTATCGGAATCCCTCGAAGATAATGCGATGGTACAGTACAAGGGACGTCAGGCTATGGCTGTCATCAAGGGTGTGGAAGACAATTTCGACCGTCTGACCCCGATTGACAGCATTCTGTTTGGCCGCGGCGATCTGCTGCTGCACGATGAAGTGGCCGATTATGCCATTCCCGGTATCCAGTTGCTTTCCGTTCTGGGTTCGGGAATCCGTTTTCTGGATCCTCTTGAGATCTATGCCCCCAAGCGGGGTGCCAAAGTCAACCTGGCCAATCCGGCTACGGCCTTTACCGGCGAACGTCTTTTCTCCACGGGGCTGACCTTTGCCGTCAATCAGGAAAAATACGATGCTTCCTACATTCTGACCTCCCTGTCGTTTGCCCGTCGCCTGTTCCAGTACACCACGGAAGTCAGTTCTGTCGGCCTGAAACTGAAGCCGGATGCCGATCCGGGCGTGGTCAAGCGTAAGCTGAAAGAACATCTGGGCGACCGTTTCCGGGTGGAAGACCGTTATGAACAGCAGGCAGATACCTATCGCATCATGCGGGTAGAAAAGCTGATCTCCTATCTTTTCCTGACTTTTATTCTGATCATTGCCTGTTTCAATGTCATCGGTTCGCTGATCATGCTGATCATTGACAAGCGTGAGAATGTAGAGACGCTGCGCCATCTGGGAGCAGACAACCGTCAGATAGAACGCATCTTCCTGTATGAAGGCTGTCTGATCGTTTTTCTGGGCGCCATTGCAGGCGTGGTACTGGGAGTCGGCCTCTGCTATCTCCAGCAGACCTACGGACTGCTTTCTCTGGGCTCATCCGGCAGTTTTGTGGTCGATGCCTATCCGGTACGTGTCCTGGCCAGCGATGTGTTGCTGGTATTGGCTACCGTTCTGGTTGTAGGTTTTCTTTCGGTACGTTATCCGGTCCGTTACTTCAGCCGCCGTTTGCTTTGATACCCGTCCGGCATCGGAATGCCGGTCCGGGAAATCTGACTATCGGTAATTTTCCAGCTTCTGTTCGATCTCAAAGGGTACCCGTATTGATACTCCTTCCTTCATGAGGTTCATCAGGTTAGGATACATTCTGTTTTTGAAAGACTCCCAGTTACGGTTTTTCATTTCAGTCCAGCCGGCTTCGGAGAGGGCCAGACCTCTGGGATATGCCATATAAGTTGCTCTGTTGATGTCTTTGATGGCTTCTCCCCAGAGTGTTGCCATAATCCCCTTTATGTGCTTCTGACCGGAAAGAGGTTCTCCATAGCCGGGATCAAACTGGTAACATGTTTCCAGTGTGGTTATCGGCATTCCCCAATTATTGAATTCCGGGAAATCTCCGGTGTATTGAGGATAGTCAAGATAAGCATATTCACCGGGAGCCATGATGACCGGATTCCCATGTTTTCGGGTAAGTTCCAGGCATTTGGGTGTAAGTCCCCCACGCCAGCTTACAAGTGTGACTTCCGGATCATAGGGGAAGAGGTAATCATTAGCCGGCATATATATATTGTCAAGCTCACACCATAATATGGCTTTCTTCCCAGCCTCTTTTACACTTTTGAGAACTTTACTAAAGAATGGTATCATAAGTTGGGAAGGATCTTCGTATTTTAGTTCTGCCATCAGTTTTTGGCAGCGTGGACATTCAGCCCAGTTATATTTTATGGCAGCTTCGTCTCCACCGAGATGTATATATGGTGCAGGGAATATTTTCGAAGTTTCCTTTATAATATCATCAATAACTGTATATACTTTCCCGACTGAAGCACATAGCATCATATCTACGCTTTTCCCTAATTCAATGGGAGTGGCTGACTTGTGTTCGCACTTGAACTCAGGAAAGGCAGAAAGCATGGCACAGGTATGTCCTGGAATATCAATTTCCGGAATAACCGTAACATTGCGCATTTCTGCATATTTAATGATATCTTTGAGTTCTTCTTTGGTATAGTGGTCTTTACTGGCTAATTGTGGATACTTCTCAATATATATTCTCCATCCCTGATCGTCTGTAAGGTGAAGTTGTAATACATTGTATTTGAATAGTGTCATTTTGTCAATAAAGAATTTGATGCTTTCTACTGGCAGATAATTGCGGGCAGGATCAAGCATCATAGCCCTGTATTCGAAACGGGGTTTGTCGTAGATATAGATTTCACGGATTTTCTTTTGTGAAGTCATGCATATATCTCCCATCAGAATCTGTTCAAGAGTGATAACACCATAAAGAACTGCTCCTTTTGAAGCCCCTTTAATGGTTATTCCTTTATTGTTGATCTCCAGTGAATATTGTTCCTTGTGCTCAAGACTGTTGTCAATGATAAGTCTGATGGTGCCATTGCCTGTCGGGGATATATTGAGATTTTCGCTCATTCTTCTTTTGAATATATCCTGAAGTTTCTCAGCCGCAAACTTTAGCTCTTTGTTGTCGAAAGTGATGGCTGAATGTCTGGCATTGACAGTGAATACAGCTCCATTACCGTTAATGATTTTGTTTGGCATAGGGATTAATGCAGACGTATTGTCCTGTCCGATCATTGTCATACAGAACAAACTCAATACGAGGGTAAGAAAAAGGTTTTTCATATAGACTGGAAAATCAAAATAGTTATGTGTGCAAAGATAGGAAAAACTATTGTAAACGCCGCTTGATTTCATTATTAGTCCGTTTGTTGCGGGAACCTTTCACTTTCTGATTTCCGAAATTATAAGTTACTCCCACTTGTACATTGCGCGGATTATTTTTCATCGTAAAGGCATAATTGTAGTCAGCTCCCGTATTTACGCTGTATTCTTCATTGTAAGAATTGAAGATGTTGTAGACTCCTGCTGTGAATGTCCATTGTTTCAGATTCTTGCGTATGGATGCATACATGTAATGATTGGTCTTTCTCAGAGTCTGGGGCATATGTTCCCGTCCCATCATGTTGTAGTAGATATCTAATGACCATTTGTACTTTTTCGAAAGAGTGACGAAATTCATGAACTGCAGGGTCGGGGTGAAGCCATATCTTCTGACAGGCTGATTTTCTATCTGTCCTTTGTTGTAGCTATAGTAACCTCCAAGGGCATAGTTCACGTATAGATAGTTGTTGAACAGACTTTCATTCCACATAAAGTTGAATGTGGTGATCCGGCTGTTGCCATAATTGTCGAAAAGTGAGCGTACTGTGTTGGTTCCTTCTACCGGCAGACGGAACATAGTCCAGCTGTTGCGCGAGATAAAATGATTGACTGCGAAAACATATTTATAGTTCAATGTATAATAGAAGTCTATGTTATAAGTCCGCATATATTTCAGGAACGGGTTGTTCTCGGAGTATGACGTTTCCGAAGTATAATTGCGGAACGGGTTCAGCAAGGCAAATTCCGGGCGTCTGACTCCAGACTGCAAGGAAAGCGAAAAACTGTGTTTCTCATTGGGCATATAGCTGATGGAAGCAGAAGGAAATACATCCCAGTCATTGCGGTTGAAATTCTGTTCGGGATTATTTTTTACATCGCCTTTACCGTGTGTGTATTCCAGGCGTGCACCGAGCATGAGTGCCCACTTGCTGAAACTTTTACTGAATGACAGGAATCCGGCCGCTACCGTTTCATCGTAAATGAAATGATTGCTTTGTCCGTACTTGTCAACATACTGCTCACCTTCTTTGTGCCCGAAGAAAGAGTTGGCGTCCGAGCGTGTCGTGTAGACCTCCGAGCCAATGTTCATTGAATATCCGTTGCCCAGCGGAGTCTTGAAGTCGATTTTGCCTGCCCAGTTTGTAATATTGATATTCTGTCTTTGGCGGTAATCCAGCAGCAGCGTATGAGGCATTTCTGGCTTTTCGCTGTGTGTAATGTCATTCTGACGGTTGTAATTCCCATATTTCAGGAAGTCAAAGTCAATATTCAGGTATTTACCCTGTTTGATATCATAGCGATAGTTGACATTTGACGATACCTGATATCCGGTTGTGTGAACGTCTTTTCTGGTCTGCGACAGAGAGTCCGGCTGACCGTTCGTGAAATAGCGGTTCGTGTTGTCCATCAGGCTGGGGTTGTACGCATTGCCTGAAGCATTGACAACGACACCGATGATCTGTTTGTCATTGATGTGGTAGTCCAGATTAACCATCCCTCCGTAGGTCAGTTTGTTGTAATCATATTCCGAATGCGAGAGGGTGGAAGCTTTTGAGGTCGGATAATTATAGGTTATATCAGATTCCTGGGGGAGTACGTAATGCTGTGCGTACACATTGGCTGTCAGATCCACTTTGTTCTTCTTGTAGTTTAAGAACGCATTTCCTGTCTGTGAGTTCTTGTCCTTCATCTGCTGGTCTGTAAGGGAAAGAGTACCTTTGGCTCCTTCGTTTTCATTTTTTCTCAGCACGATATTGATAGCTCCACCTGATACGTCTGCCCGAAAGCTGCTGTTCAGTGTGGTCATGATTTCTATCTTGTCAATGTTTTCGGCAGGCATGCTTTTCAGGTACTGTTGCAGGGTTTCCCCGTTTAATTTTGATTTCCGGCCATTGATGTAGACGATGGGATTTCCTTTTCCGACCAGCGTGATTCCGGCATGGTCATTCACCTGAAGGAAAGGAGTCAGTTTTAAGACTCCCCAGGTATTGTTCCCTTTCACAATGCTGGTGTTTGCAACTTTGAATGAATACCGGTCGGCTTCCCGTGTAAGCTGGGGTTTTGCCGTGACGACTACTTCACTGAGTAATACGGGATCTTCATCCAGAATGATGGTTCCCAGATTTTGTGCTTGCGTGCCGACCTCCACATATTTTTCTTTATAGCCGACATTGGTGATATATAGTACGATTCCGTCCGGATATTCGGATCTTGATTTTAAGCGGAATACGCCAAGAGAGTCGCAGATGGCAGAGTCGATCAGTTTGTTGTTTTGTCGCTCAATGACGGCAATGGCCGTGTAAGGAAGTTTTTCATTTTGTTTGTTGATTATGCTCCCTGTAATGTTCTGTGCGATTGTTTCCAGCCCCAAAAGGTTACAGATAAACAACCCAAGAAGTAATATGCGTTTCATAATTCAGATTATTTTAAAATTACACAAAGAAAGTGATTTTTTTTTTAATGTACAAATATTTCCAGATTTTACTGAAACTGTTTCCGCTTTCATAAGTTCCGCAAAGATGATTTAAAATGCGGGAAAGAATTATCTGATTGACTGATAGAGAGTTCCCCTGGGAAAGTATCTGTCTTCTGCCAGCTTTGCCAATCCCTTTTTAAACCTATATAGTTAGTGCGGACAGATATTCTAAATCTTTTTTAGGACTTTTGTCCGCACTTTCCCTATAAGTTTATATATAGGGTGGCAAAGCTGGCAGAGATGATGAGAAGAAGGTGCTATTTCTCTGGGTAAATGCTTGATTCATATATCTTTAATGGTATCCCTCCAAGTCTGTGCCTTTATTTGCGGAGTGTGTTTTCTGTTGCGGAAGAAGTGCGGAACGGATGTTTTCTGGCATAATCTAATAACATGATTATTTTTATGGTTTTTTAGCAACAAATGTTTATCTTTCGGTGCAAATAAATACAGAATACTTATTTTAAATTAATCACTATGCGTTACATATTATTTTTATTTGTATTGTCTTGTTGCTGTTCCTGTAGCGGACATTCTGCAAAAGAGACCGCGGAAACAAGCAAAGCGGAAGTTTCGAAGGCTAATAAAACAGAAATGACCAAAGTAGATGAGTCAGAGGTGAAAACTAATGCTCCGGAAACTCTTCAGGATGTATCAAAAAAAGATACCCCCAGAATCTATGAACAATCGGAAGTTGATGTAAGTGCATTTACTTCTTTGACTGGCACAAAGCTGGTAGAATTCTATACTAAATTATTCAAATATCCGCTTATTGATTCTAATGGTGAACAAATTCCTGTAAACGGAAAAGGGCAAGTAGATCTGATAATTGATGACAAAGGGAATGTAATTGATGTGGTTATCGTAAAAGGAATCCAGCCTGAGATTGATAAGGAATTCATCAGAGTATTGAAACAACTTCCACCTTTCAGGCCTGCACAAGTGAAAGGAAAAAATGTGTATTCAAAATTAAGAGCCCCTATAACAGTGGTCTTTAAATAAAAAATAAGTTCTTATGAAAAAAACATTATTCATCAGCCTTTGCCTTTTCTCCGCTCTGTACGGATGCGGTCCAAAAGACAATACCGTTTCATATAATGAAGAAACCGGCCTGACGGTCTGCCATTATTCGAATGTCAAGGATACAGTCGATATAAAACTGAGTGATCTGGTAGAGAATTTCCGAATTGTCAGGTTTGATAACAGCCCGGAGGCAATATTTACTTACCGGACCCTTCCTACCATCACCGATCATTATATTGGTATTGGAATAACTGCAAGTCAACCTTATATGCTATTTAACAGTGATGGCAAATTTTTATGTACGGCCGGAAAGATCGGACAGGGTCCCGGTGAATATCCTATGAGTATTTATGATGCAGCCATTGATGAGCAGGAACAAAGAATTTACCTGGGATCATTTGGCTTTCTTAATAAAATTATGGTGTATGATCTGAAAGGAAACTTTCTTGAGGACAGGCAGATAGACTACGAACTAAATAAGCCTAAATTTGAACTTGGGGAAGATAAGTCACTATCTATTATTCATCTGCCTATTCAGAGGTCTGAAGAAAGTCCGCTAGTTTCCCAATATAGTAAAGAAGGGAAATTAATAGCTCAACTGGAAGAAGCACCTTATTTTAAGGTGGAAGATTACAATCAGGAAGTTTTTGCTTATCATAATGTTCCTGATTTAAGTTTCCATTTAACATCCGTTGATACCTTGTACCATTATATAAAATCGGAAAACAGAATTGTTCCCAAATTTACCTTAGATTTCGGAGCAATGGAAGAAAAGCCCATCCACATCTATAATGAAATACCCGGATATTATATTGCGATAGTTTTTGGACAAGGAAATATCTTTGTGGATAAGGAAAAGCAACAGGCCCGCTATGTAAGACTGGTCAATGATTACTGCGGCGGCATGAAAGTCATGCTTAATTTCAAGGACGGATGGGTGTGGCGTATTTTTGAGCCCGGTTATCTCATTAAATATATCCAGGATCGCATGAATGACAGTGACTGTACCGAAGAAGACCGGGAAAAACTCCAATCCCTGCTGGATACCATTGATGAGGAGGACAACAACATCATGTTTTTGGGTAAGCTGAAGAAATAGAAATTTTAAATTATTGTTGTTTGATAAAAATTTAGCAAAGGCATAAAATAGGGCTGACTTCATTTGCGAGGTCAGCCCATTTTGTAAGACCGCTGTCAGCAAACAAATATAATTTACTTTTTGGTAAAAGTATACATTTTATCGGACAAATTATTATTATTTCTTAGATATTTTCAGACAAGCTCCACCGCCTGCAGCCAATTTAACAGAAATGTTGTCATTGGATTTCACTTGCAGTTCCTTGACCTGATACGATTCACGGTTTGTCAGATAGTGGGCATCGTCACCGTCCAGCATCAGCCGTGCCCGATAGCTACCTTCAGGCAAGAAAGAAAGCGGTATCGACAAAGTGCGTTCTTCTTCATTCGTTACAGCAGCAATCAGATAAGCCTCTTCCGTTTCTCGCATCATGACAATGTATTCACCTATCCTTCCCAGCAACGTCTTACTTTCCTTCCAGGGCATTTTTTCTGATGACAGGAAATCCAGCAGCTCCGGATATTTCCGATACATCTCCGGTATATCAGGAACAATGGTCACGCCCGAAAAAGTAATCAGCGTACGGGCTGCCTCAGATACGATTGTCGAAGGAACCGGCGTATTCTCATCTACACGGGTAGTAGGACCTTGCCGTAAATCAAACATACCATTATTCATATCTATCGGACCGGCCAGCATATTGACGAAAACAGTAGTCACAAAGGTTTTCGGTTCAAATACACGGTGAGCATCCAGCTGAGCATGACAAAATTCGCGGGTCACAGCATTGGGCCAGGTACGCATCTGTCCGTAAGGATGAACCGGGCCGTCATGAAAATCAACCAACAATTTGTTATCAGCACACAACTGCGTGATTTTCCGTGTCCAGTGATTTTTTTCTTCAGGTGTACCATTCATAAAACCATATTTCACTCCGGCTGCTCCCCATTCTCCATACTGTTTCAATGTCTGCTCAATCGGATATTTCCGTCCACCTACATCGTTCAGATACAGCCAGATGCCTACGCCTTTCTCTTTGGCATAAGCCAACAGTCGCTGCACATCCTTTGCTTTCTCACCGGTAGTCGGATTAGAGTCTGAGGCAAACTCCGGGCCATACCAGTTGGCATCCAGTACCAAATACTTAAATCCTTGTTCCGCTGCAAAATCTACCATACGGATCCAGGAAGGATAAGACATGGTATAATGGAAGCCGTCATCTGTAACAGCACCGTTGATACGCCAGTCCCACACTGCCATTCCAGGTTTCACCCAAGAGAAATCTTCTTCCGGATCTGGATTCAACAGTTCAATCAAGTGGGAATCTACCAGTGTTCCGGGTTCCTTTCCGTAGAGCAGAACACGCCATGCCGATGCTGAACCGGCTTTCAGAACAGATGGTTTAGAGGAAACTTCGAACAAGGTTTCTCCTTTTCGTGAAGTCAGAGTTAAAGGTTCTCCTTCTGTCAAATTGGCTTCATGAACAGCCATGTATTGGTTTTCACCTGCCTGAATAGTCATAACCGGCAAACGGTTGCCGTCTACTTCCGTCAGCTTGTCCGGTCCCAGATTATGATATTCACCATTGTAAAACCACGAAGTATAATCACCGGCAAAATTATATTGGGTTAACTCCTGCTTGATTTCAACAGATTGTTTTTCGGTTTCAGGAACCACATAACGGAATGCCAGACCGTCGTTGTAAGCCCGGAAGACAATCTTTAGTGTATCCAGTCCCTGCTGTCCTTCGGGGGCCGCAAAAGTCAGTGTCAGTTCGTTGTAATGGTCTTTTACTTCTTCCCGCTTTCCCCACACGGGTTTCCATATTCCTTCATGGCCCTGCTCGGATACGGAGACCGGCCATTCAGCCGACGGAATAATACCCTGTGAAACACTCATATATCCTAATCGGGAACCTTTAATCAATTTTTCCTTGTTTCCGGCAAACGTATATTCCCAAATGCCCGCAGAATCTTTCTGCACAGAAAGCTCCAGCTTGCCGTCTGGTGAGGTCAGTGTAAAAACTTCTCCTGACTGTTTCGAACAGGAGCTCACGCTAAGCGCAACAGTTAAAGCTGTTGCAAAAATTGTATGGATTTTCATTAGTTTATAATATTATGGTTACAGAATCATTTCCTTTCACTCTGACATTTCTGATATTGGTTTTATTCGACAATGAATACAGCTTCTTGCGAGCTTCACCCGATGTCTCAACATAGATTTTGACCTCGGCATCGTATCGTGTAGGATTCGAAATTTGCAGTTCAATACGATTGCTATCCCGTTTCAGTATCCGGGCATTCAAATGGTCGAACACTTCAATAATTCCTTTGTCTTTTTGAATGTATATGCCAGGAAGCTGCGTCACAGTCAGCATTGTTGCCACTTCTACCCAGGCGCAAGAGGCAAACATATTTCCACCTACACCATTTTTCCCTTCCCAATCCGACAGATTTACGCGTTCGCAGGCACCTCCCGGTTCCATATTGCCCACTTTACGGTCTTTATGGCTGACGTACTGGGGAACCCCATGTGAAATATCCTTCAGCAGTTCAATGGCATATTTATCTCCAGTAGCCCGATAATACTTCAACAAAGATTCCCCCGACCAGGTACATATTGCCGGAGCACTGTGTTTGTTGGCTACACTGGCCCAGACAGAACCTGTAGAATGGGTACCTATCTGATGCATGATGGAATGTTCAGGAAAGCGGAAATCGTATGATACAACCCAGCTGGCGCATATCGGCAATAAATTTTTAGCATATTCCAGCCACTTCTTTTTTCCGGTAACTTCATATAAGGTTACATACGATTCAAACAGTCCAAATGCCGATTCGCTGTCTGGAGTGGAAAGAATCTCACCCGGGCCTCCTGTAGTATATCCTTTCAAAACGTAATCAGTGTAGAATTTCTCGGCCAGTCCTTCTGCTGCATGTAGATATTTTTTATCGCCAAAAGTTTGTGAAGCCAGTGCCAGACCAGCAGGAACAATCGCTCCGGCTGTTGAACCGCCAATGCATATTTCCCCTGTTTCCACATCTACAAACTGTCCCACTTGCCTGTATTTATTCCACAGCCTATAAAATGCATCCGCCTGCTTTCTCAGACTGCCCAGCCAGGTAGCAGGAACGTTCTTTTGTAATTCCTGAAGCAAACTGAATTGCTTCTGAGCCATATAGAGAAAATCCCCTTGCGAGCGGACAAATGTCTCGTTATTTTTGAATGCTTCACCAAACCCGAAGCTCTTGAATTCTTTTCCATTACCATAAGCATAGTATAAACCGGATGGAGCCTGTGTCTTTGCAAAAATAACATCCAGATTTCTCATTGCGCGTTTTCTGCCAGTTTCATCTCCCTGCAATAATATGGGTAAGGTAGCCTGACCGCCACCTACCCAGCCCAATTGCCAGATCTGATTCCATCCGGAATTGCTGCCTGGTTTGGTAAGGCTGTACATTCCAATGGTTTCGTCCCACCGGTCTTGCTGGAACAGGTTATCCATCACACGCCATACTTCACTGAATGGCATTACTGCATAATCATCTACAGAAGGATTGATAGTCTTCCGGTTCTGTAGGAAACAGGTGTACATATCTTGTAACGAATGGGCTTTCTGCTTGTAAACTCTGAATTCAAGTCGTACCACATTTCCTTTCTTTAGATTTGCAGCACAATCGTCTGATGCAGCAAATCCAGTCCCCGTCGCACGCTTTTCACGCACACATGGCGACATTATGGAAAATTCAGCTTGCTTTTTTGCTTTGTTCTCTTCGATAAAAAGGCCAAAATCTCCTAGCCGATTCCCTTGCCGGCACTGAACCATCCAACTTTCCTGCTTTTCAGGAGCATAGAAAGCCATCAGAGGTGTTGCAGCATTCCCCGTGGTAAGTTCTATCTTACCATAATTTTCGTATTTCTCCAGGCTCGGAACCAAAGTTGTTGTGGTAGGCATATCAAGGCGCCACTCATTCTTATCATACCAGTATGGAGGATAATTCATCACTTTCTTATCAAACCGGTTTCCGTTGTACACAATAGAAGGTACCAGCACAAAATTTTCGGCAGACCAGTCTTTAAATTTAAAATTTACTCCTAGAGAAACCTGGTTTGCAGCTTCACTGAGCAGTGTGCATTCTACTACATAGTCGATTATCCCTTGTTGTTTGTTCACTATCGTACTATCCACATTGATTTGCCATTTTTGGGAGCGCAGATCATTTATTATTCCATCCTGCAGATCAAATTTCTGAGATACCCCGGTTTTGTTTCCTGAATAATAATTTATGAAAAATTGTTTATTCTGCGCCTGAATGGGTAAGCATGCCAATGCGCAAATCCCCAAAGCTAATACTTTCAGTTTTTCAAACATGTCATATAGATTTATAGATTAATAATAGTTTCAGGATTTTTTTTCTATTTCAACCTCAAACTTCTGCCTGACAAAGATACTACTTTTTGCCTATACTTGTCTCAACTGTTTCACCAGTTTTGACCGGGAACTTCTGCAAGATGCGGGTGTTTCGTCAGTCCGAAACAAGAGTTTCATCAAGACGAAACAAGAGTTTCACCAGCAGAAAATAAAAGTTCCACTAGGAGAAAACAAAAGTTTCACCAGGAGAAAACAAAAGTTCCACCAGCACGATACGGTAGAATTGTCTGCTCGATACCGTAAGATTCTCCGGTCGATTCCGGCCGATCGTCTGCTCGATTGGGATTGATCGTCCGCTCAATGCCGGAAGATTGTCGTTTTGTCATGGTTTATTCGGATTTTATTTGTATATTTAGCAACTCCATATGTGTTTATCCGCATGGGGTATATTAGCCAGAACTTTAGTCTGATTGTTATAAATTATAGAGATTATGAAGGCTGTTTATCTTAAGGTTAGGCTGATGGCGATAGCTTGGCTGTCGGCTTGTTTGGTTGCTTGTACTTCCAATGTGGAAGCAGATCTTGAGGTGATTGAATACCCCATTGCTTTTCAGGCTTCGCTGACGGATATATATGGTACAGTGAGCGATGCACAAGGAATGGGTGATTTCCGGTTATGGGGATGGTATCTTACTGAGGATTCTCCTGTTCCCATATTCGAGGGCGATAAGGTGACAGATGGTACCTGGGCTTATGAAGGAGGACGACGCTACTGGACAATGGAGAAAATTCACAGGTTCTATGCTGTGTCTCCGGTGTATCCATTGGAAGGGAGCGGAACGAGAGTCAGTGTAACGGCTGATGGAGTTATTTCTGTTGCTGACTTTGACTGCTCCAGAACTGGTGATGAAGCCGTGGATCTGATGACCGCTCTGGTTGGGTGGGCAAGATATGAAGCAGAAGAAAAGCCGGAGAAAGTCGGGCTGGAGTTTAGGCATGAGCTTGCCCAGTTACAGATAATCGTTAAAACTGATCAGGGAGTTACTGCTACGATTCATGATGCGTCTTTTTATGACATAGCGGTTAAAGGCACTCTGGAACAGGATTCAGGCGAATCCTCGTGGAAACCTGCTGCTGTTGTCGGTAAGGCCGATACTCCTTTCCAAAAGAAGATAGAACGAGTGCTGAAGCCTGTCAGTCAATTAAGCCTTTTTGATAAGATGCTGCTGATTCCTCAGGATTGTATGAAAATTAAATTGGCTATTAACTACACCCGTAACGGAGAGAATCTGACGGAAACGATTGATTTTTATGATTTGATTTCGTATTTGTCTGTCGGACAGAATTATCGTATTGAGCTGACTATCGGGGCTGATATGATTACATATCGGGCTTCTATTATTAACAAGTGGTGAGAAAGCCTTATATAAAAGAATAATATGGAGAATAATGTCAAAACGCAGATTCAGATTTGCTAGGTCATGAAAAAAGAGAAAAGCCCTTGTAAAATAGTTATTTACAGGGGCTTTAATGTAATATCTTGTACTCGAAGCGGGACTTGAACCCGCACAGCCATTACTGGCCAAGGGATTTTAAGTCCCTCGAACAATTCCACCATTCGAGCAACCTTATATTTAGCTATAGTGTTATAAAACAGACATTTATATTATCTCATTTATATATAAAACGATGTAATAAAAGTGTCTGGTTTAACTCACAGTTTAACTCTGTTAAAGAAACCAAGATGTTTGACAATAAATTAATAATCTCTTGCAGTTTTAAAGCTGCTCTACAAATATAGCGATTAATATCCACATAGGAATCAATTTAATATATTTGATGCACGATATATGAAAAACAGCATAAGAGTTTTTTAGGCTCAAATGCTGTTTCATTCTTATTCTTGATTACTGTTTGGTAAAACGATATTCTACTCCATCTTCTGCTGTCATGTTAAGTGTATTTGAAGATATGGAATAAGTCCATGTTTCAGGGGCTCCGTCTCCATAATCAATTACGACTTTATTGGTATTGGTCGTATAATTGAATGAATCTTCATCCCATTGCCCCGTTCCATTGTTGTTAAATATAAGAATTTCTTCGAATTCAAATCCGACTTCTCCACCTTTCCATGTACCAACAATGGGGGAGTTGGGCTCATTTTCATCATCACTACAAGCTGTAAAGTTTACAGCCAACAAGACCATTAATAAGGTCATTCCTAAAAATTTTAAAGTTTTCATGATTATTAAAATAATTATTTACGATTATAAATTACTATGTCGCTATGACCGTTATCATTCAGATATAGCTCATTCTCTGTTATTTTAACTACAGTATAAATAGTATTCTCCTTTCCCCAATCAGTTGTGTAATAAGTAACGAACATATATCTGTTTGGAAAGTATTCAAACGTACCACTTTGGCTACCATTTGCACTTGTTTCTGAATAGGTGTTGTCTTTGTTAAAAGTAAGTGTTTCACCCTCTGCTTCACCTGTTCCTTGCCAAGTTCCAATTAATAACTCCAAAGTATTGTCTGGCTCTAGTTGAATAATTTCGTTTGTCACATCATCTCCACAGGAACTAAATCCTATGCTTACTGCAACCAGTAATGAAATAGATAAAATTCTAAATTCTTTCATTTTCATATATCTTATAATTCTATTTGAAAATATTGTGTAGTTCCATTAGGATATGTCACTTTTACAGTTGTAGATGCTCCAGTTATATTACCCTGATAATCTCTACTAAATGACAATTGTCCCCCAGAATATGTATATCCGCTATTGTTATATCCAGAATGTACAGAACCGCTATTCCCAAAATGAATAGCGGTTACAACATCATTAGTAACTGTTACTATTAATTCATAAGTTGATTTTTGTCCTGTTGTGCTACTATAATAAACAACAGCTTCATAATTACCATTTTCAATTTGATTATAGGACACAAATTGTCCTTGAACTGTCATTGGAAGAAAATTAAATAAACCTAGCAATAGAATAAATAAAAATTTCCTCATAAACTATAATATTGCGCCCACCTGTTCCCTTTGATAAGCTATTAATAAAAAACATTGGAGAACTTATAATCAAGCTACTACTTGATTATCAATGTTTAAATCCTTGCGCAAAGATATTAATATATCTTCCATTAAAGAAATATAAAAGGGATGAAAGTATATAAAACTTTGATTTTTAACAGTTGAGAAAAAGCTAAGAGCTTATATACTCTTTATACGGCTATATCTTTGGCTATTTACAAACAGCTATCTCCGTATGAATTATAAGAGTTGAGATAGTTCTAAAGTCTAAAAACTTATGGATTGGGCCTGTTACTATAAGGCTGAAATGCCAAACATAAATAATCAGGCTTTAGGTATATCTGGAGTTTAAAATTTAGGTAGGACAAACTCAGATTAGGGTATATAAAGCTAACCTTGTTCTTGATTTGTCCTACCTTTTTAGATATTCATATCATTAAAACGGTCTGTTACCATATTTATAATCCAGTATAGAATTACAGATTCTATCATAAAAAGAGAATCCGCAGCCTGTATAGAAATATCTATGATAGATTGCTTGATATTCACGCTGCAATTCTTGGTTATTTCTAAGCATATCATCCAATTTATCTAAAGAATGTTTCAATGCCTGTACTACCTTTATATATCTAAGGTTGTTATCCACTTCACCTAAACGGTTTTCTAAATTTCTGATATGTTTTATAAGTTTATCTATCTGTTTATCCATGATTGTAAATTTTAGATGTTGATAGAAATAAAAAAAGGACAACTACTTATTAATAGCTGTCCTTTCTTTAATATTAGTAATATGTGTGTTATTTCTTGGAATAATGGTATCTCATAGAGAATATGTAAACCTCTATTATATCATCATGCACGGAGTAAACAATTCTATGCTCTGTATTGATTCTTCTTGACCATTTTCCTGCCAGTTCATATTTAAGCGGTTCTGGTTTTCCTATTCCTGTGTATGGGTGTGCGGCAATATCTTCCAATAAAGTTTTGATTTTATTCAATATTGCTTTGTTCCCACTTTGGGTAAAGTATAGGTATTCTTTTCGTGCCTGTTCTGATAATGTTATTCTGTACATGCTACCCGTTTTAAGAAGTCCTCTATGCTTTCACCTTCATCCTGGGATATAGAATTACCGTTCTTAATATCCTCTTCACCTTTATGTATGGCTTCCATTGTATCGGGTG
>ERZ779852.782-NODE-782-length-32975-cov-5.156470_pt1 | contig 32975 bp, 24 predicted proteins | sample MGYA00511559_ERZ779852 | MGnify/ENA primary metagenome ERZ779852 (study PRJEB29588, sample SAMEA2157977) | human gut metagenome | biome: human gut; feature: human-associated habitat; material: faeces | place: Denmark | collected 2008/2010 ...
CGGACGCACGAGCCGTGCGTCCCTACACTGTTGGCGGCCTTCCCTGCCCATTCCGGCTCGTCCGAATTGCCTCAGGTATTGTTTTTTAGTTATCAGAGCTTCAGCTCTGATCATGCGGCCTCTCCTATCTACTATCTAAGCACTATCTCGCCTCTTTTCCTCAAATCGCCCACACATTTCTCCCTTTCGGCCAAAAAATCGCCCTCGCGTTAACTATTATTCCGCAAAAAAGTGCTAAATTTGCCATATTTTTTGATTTTTATGCGGCAGAATGTTAAAACGCCACCTGCGGCCGCTTCATTCTGTCGCGCACAGTGCGAAAACACATTAAGTATTTATACCAATCTTTATGATTATGAACAAATTGCTTACCGGGGCAATGGCCGCCGCTTCGCTGCTGACTCTCTTGTCGGCTTGCAGCGACACATTCGACCCCTCAAGCACCTCCGACCGACAGGGAACACTGCTCCTCAGTGTCGACCTCGACAAGGAGGTGTACGCGCCCAAAGCAATGTCAAAAGCAGCCACCGACGCCGATGCCATACAGGCTACCGACCTCAAGCTGCGTCTGACATCATCCAACGGCCAGCAATGGACATGGAACAGCATCGACGAAATGCAGCCTGCACAGTACAATGTCGGCGACTACACCTTTGAAGCCTACTACGGCGACGCCGCCGAAGAAGGCTTCGGGAAGCCCTACTACTACGGCAGCAGCTCCATCACTCTCCTCGAAAACCGCTCGACGCCCGTCAGCGTCACTGCCACACTCGCCAACTCCATGGTCACCGTGGCTTGCTCCGACGAGGCCAAGGCTTTCTTCAGCTCGCTCGCCATCTCCGTGACCTCCTCCACAGGAGCCACACACACCTATCCTCTCGACGAGACAGCTCCCCTCTACATCGCTCCCGGCGCTACCACCGTCAGCGTAGATGTAGCGCTTCAGGACGGCACTAAAGCCAAACTCAGCCCCGTCACCTTCGACGCCAAGCCCCGCAATTCCTACGCCGTGGCCTTCACCGTCAACGGCGGCGAGACCGGCAAGGCTCAGCTCAATGTCACCTTCAATTCCCACCTCGACGAGGAGACCGTAGAGATCGACCTCAGCAAAGAGATCCTCACCGCTCCCGCTCCCACCATCGAGACCAAAGGATTCACCTCCGGCGACCGCTTCGACTTCATCGAGAGCACACTCCCCACTCAGAAGTATCAGGCTATAATCTCGGCCAACGGCAATGTCGGCACCGCTGTGCTCACCACCTCCTCGGCCTCGCTCCTCGCTCAGGGATGGCCCGCCGTGGTCGACTTCGCCACCGCCGATGCCGCCACTCTGACCAAGCTCTCCGAGCTGGGTCTCAAATACAACGGCCTCACAGGCAAGCTCTCGCGCATGGCCGTAGTTGATTTCACCGATGTCATCAGCCACATAGCATACGTGGAGGGCGCCGACAACGTCACCACCTTCAACCTCGTGGCCAAGGATGCCGCCACCAAGGAGTCCAACCCCGTGGCTATCTCCTTCGGCATCGAACGCATCGAGCTGACGCTCACCTCCTACGAGTTCTCGCCCGCCGACAACCGCCTCACCATCGACGCCACCTACAATGGCGGCGACCTCGCCGAGGCTGTCAGCAAGGGCGATGTAAGTTTCCTCCTTATCAATGAGCGCGGCACCTACGATGTGGTAGCGCCCATCTCCATCACAGCCGCCTCCCGCGCCGCTGCGGCCTACACCATCGTGCTCCCCACCCGCGAGGAGGGCGATGTCACGTTCAAGGTGAAGTACAACGGCTCCACTGAGACCGCTCCCGTCACCCTTGAGCGCCGCGACCTCGACGCACAAGTCAATGTCAGCGCCAACGATGTCTTCGCCACCAGGGCCACTCTGACCCTCACCGGCAACGAGGCCGACCCCTCCAAGGCCCGCGTCTTCGTCTCCACCGACGGCAAGACCTACAGCGAGGTTTCCGCCACCAACAATAGCGGCCGCCTCGCCCTCTCGGGCCTCAAGGCTGCCACCGCTTACAGCGTGCGCGTCCGCATCAACGGCCTCACCTCTCAGCCCGCCACTTTCACCACCGAGTCGGCTATCCAGCTACCCAACTCCGACATGGAAAGCTGGTACAAGTCCGCTGGCAAATCCAACAACTGGTCCATCGAATACCCTGGCGCCGACGTCAACGCCGCATGGGGCACGATGAATCTCCTCACCACATCTTTCTCGGGCACTCGCGACTACACCGCATACTGCAACTTCTCCGGCACACGTCAGACCGGCGACAAGCACAGCGGCAGCAATGCGGCTATAATCGAAACCGTCGGCTGGGGCGCCAATGCAGCTCAGGCATGGTGGACCGATGCAAAGCATATCACCGTAGGAGAATTATATCTCGGCTCATACAACGCCTCTGCACAGGCACCCGTCTACGGCATGGCCTTTACCAGCCGTCCGGCCGCTGTAAAATTCTGGTATAAGTATTCGGCAAGAAATTCGGCCGACTACGCATATGCTTTTGCCAAAGTGCTCGATGCGTCCGGCAATGTAATTGCTGAAAGAGAGCAGAATCTTCAGGCTGTAGCCGATTATACACAGGTAACCTTCGACCTTCAGACACTCTATGGTGCCGGTTGCGCGAAGGCCGCCACAATACAGCTTGGCTTCAAATCAAGCGGACATCCCGAAGTCACAAGCCAGAACAATGACAAATGGCTCACACGCCCGCCTTTCGGCAACCTCGACAACGGACGTTTCACCGGCTCATCGCTCTATATCGACGACATCGAACTCACTTACTAATCTCCGCAACTCCCATAAAATATGAAAGCTAAATTTCTATCGACTTTTGCTGCCCTGGCTCTTGCTGCCGTCGCCTTCAGCTCATGCTCCGACGACGACTACAAGCCCGACACGCAGGACAAAGGGTCACTCAACACTGCCACCATCATCCCGGAGGTAGCCAATGCGGAGATCATCATCTCCGACCAGCAGGGTGCCACACACGCCATGGCGCGCCGTTCCTACCCGCTCGACGATTTCATCATCACAGTGGTCAACGCCTCAGGCGAGACCGTGGCCAACTGGACATACAACGCTATGCCCTCGCTGCCCGACTTCCCCGTAGGCACCTACACCATCAATGTAGCCTCCTGCGAGCCTGTGCCCGCCGAGTGGGAGAAGCCCCACTTCCTCGGGTCGCAGACTTTCGAGATCAAAAAGGGCGAAATCACCGATGTTGCCCCCATCGTGTGCCGCCTGGCCAATATCGCCGTCAGCGTCAAGTTTGATGACGACCTGATAGCCGCTTCCGCCGGCGACATCTCCGTCACCGTCACCTCGGTCGACTCCCACAGCCTCACCTTCAACCCTGCGGAGACCCGTCGCGGCTACTTCCAGGTGCTTGACGGCCTCGCTACCCTCGAGGTTCACTTCACCGGCACCGTCAACGGCGTTGCCGAGGACTTCCGCTACCCGCTGAGGGATATCGCTGCCGGCCAGCACCGCAAGGTGTCGTTCGCACTTCGCACCAACCCCGCCATACCCCCCGAAGAGTTCGGTGAGATCACTCCGGGCGACGGCTCCGGCATCGGCGTAAGCACCACCGTCACCGGCAACGACCTCGCCGGCGACACCCCCTGGGAAGAGACGGTAATTCCCGGAGACGACCGTCCCGGCAAGGAGGAATGGCCCGATGAGCCCGGTCCCGGCCCCGGCCCCGAAGATCCCGAAGACTGGAAGATAGAGTTCACAAGCACCACCCTCGACATCGAAGGCGTCAACAACTCCGCCGGCTGGTCGGGCGACGCCGTGGTCGACATCACCTCCACCAACGGCTTCTCCTCGCTGCTCGTGGAGATTATCTCCAATTCGCTCAACGACAGCATGCTCACAGACGTAGGCCTCGCTGCAACGTTCGACCTCGCTACCGGCATGTCGGCAGGCGACAATCCCCGGGACCTCTCCGCAGTCCTCCGCGATACGTTCCACTTCCCCGTGGGCGAGGAGGTCACCGGTGATGACGTCACCTCTATCTCGTTTAATATCACCGAGTTCGTTCCTCTGCTCAACATGTATACAGACGAAATGCACCAGTTCCGCATCACTGTCACCGACAAGAAGGGCAACAAGAAGGACATGACACTTAAATTCCAAGCATAAGCAAACCCTGAAATGAAAATGAAAAAGATATTTTTCGCATGTGCGGCCTCGCTGGCTATGCTTTCATTCAGCGGCTGCTCCGACGACATCAACTATCAGGACCCCACCGGGGGTGAGGGCCGCGTATTCCTCCGCCCGCTCCTCTCGAGCGACGTCAAGGTGGAGAGCCGTGCCATCCTCACCGACGAGGAGCTCCACGAGAGCGCTCTGATATGGATCTCCAACTCCAAGGGTGTAGTCCGCAAATACACCGGCACCTCTTCCATCCCCGCGGGGGGAGTGAATCTGGTGAGCGACAACTATGTGGCCGAAGTGTGGGCCGGCGACTCTGTCCCCGCCTCCTTCGAGCACCGCTACTTCAAGGGCCGTGAGGCGTTTGCCGTAAGTGGCGGACGCACCACTCAGGTCGACATCGAGTGCCGCATCGCCAACACCGTGGTGGCTGTCGACTACGACGACGCTGTCGACAATGTCCTCACCGACTACACCATGACCGTGGGCCACGTCGCCGGCTCCCTCGTCTACGAAGGCCGCGACAACCGCCTCGGCTACTTCATGATGAACAGCCGCGCCACCGGCCTTACCTATACCCTCACAGCCAAGAAGGCCGACGGCTCCGAATTCACCTTCACCGGTGAGATCGCCGACGCCAAGCCCGCCACCAAGTATGTGCTCCATGTAAAGCATGCCGACAAGCCCGCTGAGGACTTCGGCGGCGCCCTCATCAGCATCGTGGTCGACGAGACCATGATAGAGGTGGAGGACACCATCGAGCTGTACGCTGCGCCCACCGTAGAGGGCACCAACTTCGACCTCACCAAGCCCATTATCGGCGAGCAGGGCAAGCTCACCGAGAAGAAGCTCTGGATCAAGAGCACCAAGGGCTTCTCGCGCCTGGAGTTCGCCTGCCCCGAGTTCGCCACTCTGCTCGGCATCTCGGGCAACGACTTCAACATCTTCGGCATGGCCGAAGATGTCACGGCCCGCATCGAGGCCGCCGGATTCTCCTTCCAGCGCTTCACCCACGAGGCTGCCGAGACCGAAGCCGAGCGTGAGTTTGAGGAGGTCAAGGTCATCATGAGCGCCGATTTCATGAGCCTCTTCCCCAACGGCGAGCACACCCTCACAGTCACTGTGGTCGACAACAACGGCCGTACCACCGTCACTCCCATACAGATTGTCGTCTCCGACGCCAAGCTCATGACCGACGAAGTCATCGACCACGAAATCTGGGCTACCCACGCCACTCTCCACGGCACAGTGATGAAGGCTGACGTGGCCAATGTGGGCTTCAACTACCGCGAGGCCGGCACTCAGGCCTGGACCTTCGTCAGCGGCAATGTGGCCGCTCCCGCCGAGGGCCTCAACTACTCTGCCGAGATCACCGGACTCACCCCCGGCACCACCTATGAGTATGTGGCCACTTCCGACGACTTCACCGCCGCCACTCCCGTGACCTTCACCACCGAGGCCGCCTCTCAGCTCCCCAACGCAGGTATGGAGACATGGAACACCTCTTCCACCCCCTACCTCATCGCAGCCGACGGAAGCTCTATGTTCTGGGATAGCGGCAACCACGGCTCGGCCACTATGGGCAAGAATATCACCACACCCGAAGAGACCATCAAGCATTCCGGCAACTTCTCGGCCAAGCTCGAAAGCCAGTTTGTGGGAATGGGCGCCATCGGTAAATTCGCCGCCGGCAACATCTTCGTCGGCGATTACCTCGCCACCGACGGCACCGACGGCATCCTCGGATGGGGCCGCGCCTTCACCTCGCGCCCCAAAGCGCTGAAGGTTTGGGTGAAATATACGCCTCAGACAGTCACCTATTCGAAAACCGACCTCCTCAAGAAGGGCGACATGGACCAGGGCATCATCTACGCTGCCCTCGTCGACGACAGCAAGCAGAGCTACAAATACAAAGAAAACACCTACTCCTGGCCTTGCATCGTCCGCACCAAAAGCTCTGATCGTAACCTCTTCGACAAGAACGGGTCCAACGTCATCGCCTACGGCGAGCGCGTCTTCACCGAAGCCACTGCCGGCGACCAGCTTGTAGAGATCGAGATACCTCTCGACTACACCACCGACACCAAGCGTCCGTCCAACATCATCCTCACCTGCTCGGCAAGCCGCTACGGCGACTACTTCACCGGCGGTCCCTCCGTGATGTACGTCGACGACTTCGAACTCGTCTACTGATCCACCCGCGCGGCTCCCTTTAGGATCCGCGCCCGCATATCCCCTAACGCGCTGCGCCAATCACCCCGGCGCAGCGCTTTCTTTTATATTCCACCGCTGCCGCCACAATCTACTATCTTAGCACAACAATCTAATTTTTGATAACTCGCATTTTTTCCTTACCTTTGCCACAAACTATACACCAACAAAATAACGACCGAAAAAAAATGGCACAACAGGAAGATGTGTTTAAGAAAATAATATCCCATGCCAAAGAGTATGGATTCGTGTTCCCCTCCAGCGAAATCTACGACGGACTCTCTGCCGTCTATGATTACGGACAGAACGGTGTGGAGCTCAAAAACAACATCAAGCGCTACTGGTGGGAGTCGATGACTCTTCTCCACGAGAACATCGTGGGCATCGACTCGGCTATCTTCATGCACCCCACCATCTGGAAGGCTTCGGGACATGTCGACGCATTCAACGATCCTCTCATCGACAACCGCGACTCAAAGAAGCGCTACCGCGCCGACGTGCTCATCGAGGAGCAGATTGCCAAATACGAAGAGAAGATCGACAAGGAGGTGGCCAAGGCAGCCAAGCGGTTCGGCGAAAGCTTCGACGAGGCCCTCTACCGCCAGACCAATCCCCGCGTGCTCGATCATAAGGCCAAACGCGACGCCCTCCACGAGCGCTACGCCAAGGCCATGAACGACAACAATCTCGACGAGCTCCGTCAGATCATCATCGACGAAGAGATCGTCGACCCCATCTCCGGCACCAAAAACTGGACCGACGTGCGCCAGTTCAACCTCATGTTCAAAACCGAGATGGGCTCCACAGCCGACGGTGCCATGACCGTTTACCTCCGTCCGGAGACCGCTCAGGGCATCTTCGTCAACTATCTCAACGTGCAGAAGACCGGCCGCATGCGCATCCCCTTCGGCATCGCTCAGATAGGCAAGGCGTTCCGCAACGAGATCGTCGCCCGCCAGTTCATCTTCCGTATGCGCGAGTTCGAGCAGATGGAGATGCAGTTCTTCGTGCGCCCCGGCTCCGAAATCGAGTGGTTCAAGAAGTGGAAAGAGACCCGTCTGCGCTGGCACAAGGCCCTCGGCCTGGGCGACGAGAAATATCGCTACCACGACCACGAGAAACTCGCCCACTACGCCAACGCTGCCACCGACATCGAGTTCCTCATGCCCTTCGGATTCAAGGAGGTGGAGGGTATCCACTCCCGCACCAACTTCGACCTCTCGCAGCACGAGAAATATTCCGGCAAGAAAATCCAGTATTTCGACCCCGAGCTCAACGAGAGCTACACACCCTACGTCATCGAGACCTCGATCGGCGTCGACCGCATGTTCCTCTCCGTCCTCTGCTCGTCGTATGAGGAGGAGGCACTCGAGAATGGCGAAACACGCGTGGTGCTCCACCTCCCCGAGGCGCTTGCGCCCGTGAAATGCGCCGTGATGCCCCTGGTGCGCAAGGACGGACTCCCCGAAAAGGCCCGCGAGATCGTCAACGACCTCAAATTCGACTTCAACACCCACTACGAGGAGAAGGACTCCATCGGCAAGCGCTACCGCCGCCAGGATGCCATCGGCACACCCTTCTGTATCACCGTCGACCATCAGACCCTCGAAGACAACACCGTCACACTCCGCGAGCGCGACTCCATGGAGCAGAAGCGTGTTAACATTTCCGACCTCCACACCCTCATCCACGACCGTGTAAGCCTCAACTCCCTCCTCCGCCGTCTCGGCTGAGAAGCTAATCTATAATTTTACAAAATGAAGAAAAATTCTATTATCCTCATTGTCATCGCCGTCATCGTGGTGATCCTCTGCGGCACCGGATGCTCGCAGTACAACGGTATGGTCGATGCCGACCAGGCCGTGCAGAAGCAATGGGGACAGGTGCAGAACCAATATCAGCGTCGCGCCGACCTCATCCCCAACCTTGTGGCCACCGTCAAAGGCTACTCCGAGCACGAGTCTTCCACCCTCGAGAGCGTAACCCGTGCCCGCGCCGGCCTCTCCGAGGCTTACAACGCCGCTCAGGAAGCCAACACCGAAGCTCAGGCCGGTGCTCCCGCCAACCTGCAGCAGTTCCAGCAAGCCCAGGAGAAGCTGCAGAGCGCTCTCGGCATCTATGTCAACGCCGTGCGCGAAGCCTATCCCGACCTCAAGGCCAATCAGAACTTCCTCGACCTGCAGGCTCAGCTCGAAGGCACCGAAAACCGTGTCTCCACCGAGCGCCAGCGCTACAACGAGGCTGTAGAGACCTACAACAAGAAGGTGCTCCGCTTCCCCGCGCGACTTTTCGCCGCCATGTTCGGCTTCGATGCCAAACCGATGTTCCAGGCCGATGCCAACGCTCAGGCTGCTCCCAAGGTTGAATTTTAACCCACTGCAAATCAAGTGAAACGACTGTTTTATATCATCGCAGCTCTGGCCATGGCGGGCGCCGCGCTCTCCTCGTGCAGCGACGACGACAACAACGCCAACACCTGGGAGGACTACCGCCAGTGGCGCGAAGACAACATCAGCTGGCTCGAGGATCAGCGCAATCTCGTCGACGAGGCCACCGGTCAGCCCTACTATACGAAGATAGTGGCCCCCTGGGCGCCTTCGGCCTACGTGCTCATGCACTGGTTCAACGACCCGGCCGAGAACGGCGGCGTCTCCCCGATGCTCACTTCCACAGTGACCACCCGCTATAAGCTCCATCTCTACGACGGCACTCTGGCCGATTCCTCCGAGGGCCAGAAGGGCGGTGTGTTCACCAGCCAGCTCTCCTCGCTCATCGAGGGATGGCAGATAGCGATGATGAATATGCACGTGGGCGACACGGTGCAGATTCTCATCCCCTATCAGTCGGCCTACGGCAGCTCCTCCTCCGGATCCGTGCTCCCCTACTCCGCACTGCGGTTTAATGTACGCCTGGAAGATATCCCCGACTACGAGATTCGTCCCTAAACTGTGATTTCTACATGAGGCCGCGCCTGTTGCGCCGCGGCCTCATGCTTTTTCACTCATAAACCGATCAATCACACCTTATTCATGAAAAAACTTTTACTCGCCTCGGCCATCCTTCTGGCCACTGCGGCCGACCTCTGCGCTCAATCGGCCATCTACGCCTGCGGACACATCCGACGCACCCGCACACAGGCCATCGAAAAGCTCTGCTATTCGGGCTACACCACCGCTATCCTCTTCAATGTCAACGTAGAGGACGACGGCTCACTCACCACCGACTTCAACTGGTCCACACAGCAGGCTGCCGAAGCCGGCGGCATCATCTGCCGCGACGGCAAGTACATCTTCGACCAATATCAGCCCAATTACGTCAGCGACATCAAGCGTCTGCTCACCCAGCCCACATCCATCGACCGCATCGAGATATGCATCGGCGGCTGGGGCAACGGCTCCTACGGCCATATCCGTGATTACATCAATGCCCACGGCGCCGGAGAGGAGACAGCCCTCTACCGCAATTTCAAAGCCCTCAAGGAGGCTATCCCCGAAATCACAGCCGTCAACAACGATCAGGAGCAGGACTACGACCTCTCCACTGCCATCACTTTCCACCGCATGCTCGCCGACATCGGCTACACCACCACCGTGGCTCCATACACCAACCGCGACTACTGGAAGCAGCTCGTCTCGGCACTCAACAAGACTCCCGGCACCTGCGACCTCGTCTACCTCCAGACCTACGGCGGCGGCGCATACAACAATCCCAACGACTGGAAGGTATTCGGCGACATCCCCATGCTTGTGGGCTTCGACTGCGAGGCTTCCGCCGATATCAACGGCATGGAGAGCAAATTCACCAACTGGCGCGACAACTGCGGAGCCGTCGGCGGATTTCTCTGGAACTACAACAGCGAAGCACGCGACGTGCATCAGTGGGCCACCACCATCAACCGCATCTTCACCCCGGCTCCCGAAAAGCCTGTAGCCACCTTCTACGCCGATACAAACTATGGCGGCTATGCCGTATCCCTCGCCGAAGGCTCCTACAACCGCACGCAGCTCGCACGCCTCGGCATCAAGACCAAAGACATCGCATCACTGAAGCTCGCCGATGGCTACAAAGTCACCCTCTATCGCGGCAGTGAGTGCGACAAGACCTCTACCGTAATCACTGAAAGCAAGGAAGATTTAGGCACGCGCTGGCGCAACCAGACCGTCTCGCTCGCCATCGAGAAAAACGAAGAAGGGGGCATCGATGGCGTAGAAGCCGACGCAACCGCCGCCGAGTCTCAGTTTATCAACCTCCAGGGACAGACCGTAGCAGCTCCTGTCGCCGGCAACCTTTACCTCTGCCGCCGCGGCACCTCCGTCACAAAAGTCATCTACTGATTTTCCACCCTATTTCGGATATACAACGGTTGGGGCGCAACGTTTTGCGTCCCAACCGTTGTTTTATTGATTTTCAAGGGTTTGACATCCGCTCGAGTTGATTTTCAATGGTTTGGCATCCGCTCGAAACGGATTGTGCTCTTGTACAGAGGGAAATTCACCGACAATATCGCACCATCGGGGGTGAGATCGGCGGAGGTTTCGCCATCCATCGGCTCCATATCGGCGTCGATCCACTCAGCACGGTAATGCCCGGCAAAGGATGTGCGCCACAGGTGCCCTTTTATCATCCCCGGCTCCCAGGCGCTACGGTTGGCCACGCCGCCGCCCATATAAATGATGTCATAATCGGGCTCCACGGTGTCAGAAGCGCCCTCCGCGGCCCGGTGTTTCACCACCGCAAGGATGTAGCGGCCTCCCGGCTCGGCAAGAGAGCTCTCGGTGTCGCGGTCGAGAAATCGCCACATCCCCACAGGCTCGGCCTGGCTCTCATTACGGCAACTCTCGGCAATCTCCTCCGCGCTCAGCCCGCTCCGCAATGCTGCATCGGGCGCCGGGCGCCATTTCAGCACACCGTGGCGCAACCGCAGGTCGCGGTCGCTGCTGATAGTCAATGCTTTTACCCCTTGCGCCGAGTGCCCCTCGCCGCCATAGACGCTCCCCTTTTCCCCGGCCCAAAAGCCGGCGCGGTCGCCGACATTTTCCACCGCCACCTCGCTGACGCGGCAATAGACTGAGCTCTCGTCATCTATGGTCAGTCGGCTTTCCGGCGGCTCCGGCTGCCCGTCAGCGGGCTCGCATCCTCGCAGATCCTCGACGGTGCACTCGGCCACACGCTTGTCATCGCCCATCAGCCCTGCGCCACGGGTGCGATACGTCAGCGACATCCGCTTCAGCGGCGCTCCGAAGCCGTCGAGCAGCTCTATCCGCCACCCTTTCCCGTCGAGGGCATGCCCATGGATGTTGCCGATGAGCTCCAGCTCGGCCTCTATCACAAATTCCCGGCACCCCTCGGGGAGCGCCACAGTGTGAGTCTCCCCGGCTTTCACCTTGGCATCAGGCAGCGACAGGCGCTCCCAGTCGGCGCCCTGCACCGGCTGAATGGCGATGGCCACAGCCATAAGAAGCGATGTGAACAGTGTGAATTTCATCCCTCAGCGTCAGTTTTTTTTTGCTTCCTCACCTCTGTAGAGCCGCACACAGGCCTCGGTGAAGGCTTCACGGCTCATATCCCACGGCAACCAGTGGATATGGAATCCGCGGCGCTCCATCCCCCTGAACCAGGTCATCTGACGCTTGGCAAACTGATGGATGGCTATCTCCAGCCCGCTGTACATCTCCTCGCGGGTGATCTCGCCAATCACATAGCGGGTAACGAATTTATATTCCAGTCCGTAATAGATGAGATCCTCGGGTGCGATCCCCTCGCCAAGCAGCCGCTCCACCTCCTGAATCATCCCGCCGTCGATGCGCGCACGCAGCCGCCGGCTGATGCGCTCGCGCCGCTCGTCGCGACCTATCTCCACACCCACAATCACCGCGTCAAGGGGCCTGGCGGGCGCTGTGAGCTCTTCCGTCTCGGGATGGCGATCGTAATAGGTCTGAATCTCTATGGCGCGTATGGCGCGCTTAGCGGTGTCTACATCGGTCACATTGTGCAGGGTCTTCATCGCGGCGAGGATGGCGGTGAGCTCTTCGAGCGATTTCCCTTCGAGCGACTGCCGCAGCTCCCTGTCTTCGGGCACCTCGGGGAGACACATCCCTTTTAGCAGCGACTCCACATAGAGCCCCGTGCCTCCGCACACCACCGGCACACGGCCGCGCTCCGAAATATCCTCGATGGCCCGCCGGGCATCGCGCAGATACTCGTAGAGGTTGTATTTGCTCCCCGCCGGAGCCACATCTATCACATGATAGGGCACCGGGCCATACTCGTCGAGGTCTTTGCCGGTGCCGAGGTCCATACCGCGGTACACCTGGCGCGAATCGCCGCTCACTATCTCGCCGCCGAGCGCAAGCGCGGCGTCCACCGCCCGCCGGGTCTTCCCCGAGGCCGTCGGACCCGTTATGCAAAGTATTTTTTTCATCATGTGGGTTGTCGGTGAGGCGGTTAGATAGTCAGGATGTCAGCCGTGGGCACGCATGCGCTTGTTGAATAGGCGCTTCACGGGATACCAGAATTTATCCTGATTGGTACGGTCCACTGTCAGCCAGTGCGTATCGTCGTAGTTCACATCCCAGCTGCGGATATCGCGCAGACGGAAGGTGGGTTTGTAGTTTTTGATCGGGTAGAGGCGGCGGCCACCCTCGTCATAGGTCTTCCATGCCATCGCTATGCGCCACACGCGCGTCAGCTCGGTCACCAGGTCGGGGCTAAGTATCCCCTGCTGCGCCAGCTGCCGCAGATGGCCCCATTTGAGCCATTCGCCCTCGATTTTAGAGTCGAGCATCTCCTCCTCGTCGTTGATAAAGGCGAAATAGTGGTAAACATTGCGGAAGGTGATCTCGTCGGGCGAGCTGTAGATCAGCCTTATTTCGGCCCCTCTTATGCCGGTATACTCCTGAAAGAGCCGTATGGCATTGTGGAGGTTCTCATGCTCGCAGTAGTCGGTGTGCACTATCGCCGGGGTGTCAAACCGCTTGATTTTCGCGCCGTTGGCGAAGGTGTGGCTGGTGTCCGACATCATGTCCACAAACAGGCAGTCGTCATGTATCAGCAGGAAGCGAAGCGTGCTCGAGCCGGGGGTCGACACCAGGTGCTCCTCGTCGTTGTGGCAGTAGTAGATCCACAGCGAGTAATACCTCAGCCCGAGATACACCAGCGACAGAGCGTAGATGGTCAGCGGCATCCACACGAAGAAAAAGAGGTCGGCCTTGTTGAGGCTGATATTCACATAGTTGGTGAGATAATATCCCCAGTCGACCACCGTCAGCAGCAGCGACAGGGTGAAGAGCAGACTGGTCTGATAGCGCCATTCGCGGCTGAAAAGCTCGCCTATGAATCCGTGCTCTATCACATTGCCGTAGCGCAGTTTGCACTTCTGGCACACCAGCGGCTCCGAGCGCCTGCGCAGCATGAAGAACAAGGTCACCACGGTGGTCACCGGAGCCACCACAAGTATTTCTATCACAGGCGAATCCATGTCAAACGGCTGTCCGTTGAGCTCCACCATATCTTCACCCCGGGCGAAGAAATACACTCCCACTACAAATAGCGCCGCGATGAGGATCACAGCCGACACCTCCTGAATAAGGCGCGAGCACGACGGCACGTCGCTCCTCCTCATCACCGCGTGGAGCCACTGCAGCGCAAGGAAAAGCACCACATTCAGCGGAGCGAGATACTGGCTGGGCACCACCGGCGCGCACACGGCAAGCATCATCAGCAGCCCCACGGCCACGGCCCAGTTGCGCCACAGTCCGAAGATTGCAGCCGTCATTCCTTCTTTTATTTTATTCGCTCTATGCATTGCTTATTTTCTCATTTTAGTGTCGCGGCACCCGGAGCCATCGCCCTATGCTCTGCCGGGGCTTACGGCCACCGGCTCCCCCGCCTGCGCCGACCTTTGCTTTTAACCGCCGGGAGCGGCATTTTGTTTGTACTCTGCGCTACAATTCTCTCAGAGATTGTCAGAGAAATAGCGCAGCATGCGCCCGTACACCAGCGCGCGGGCATCGCAGCCGTTGATGCTGTGGTTCATCTCGGGGAAAAGCAGCATATCGCAGTAGCGGTCGGCCTTCTGCAGGGCGCTCACAAACTCTATGGTGTTGGTGAGGTGCACATTGTCGTCGGCGGTGCCGTGGATGATCAGCAGGCGGCATGCCAGACGCCCGGCGCGCTCCACCGGCGCACCTTCGTCGTAGGCCTCGCCGTTCTCCTGCGGGGTGAGCATGAACCGCTCGGAATATACCGTGTCGTAGAAGCGCCATGAGCTGACGGGAGCTATCGCCACTGCAGCCTTCCAGGGCGAATCCACCGAAGTGACGCCCATCAGGGTCTCATATCCGCCATAGCTCCAGCCGCTGAGGCCTATGCGGTCGCCGTCGGCATAGGGGAGCGAGGCCACATACTGCGCGGCGGCAATCTGGTCCTGAGTCTCGAAGTAGCCCAGACGCTTGTACACCACGTCGCGGAAGGCTGTGCCGCGTGCACCGGTGCCTCGCCCGTCGACACACACCACCAGGAACCCCTGCTGAGCAGCGTAGATGTCCCAGTCCATGCGCCAGCGGTTGACCACCTCCTGCGAGCCGGGGCCGCTGTACTGCCACATGATCACGGGATATTTTTTCGATGCGCTGAATCCGGCGGGCTTCACCATGTAGCCGTTGAGGGTGTAGCCGTCGCTCTGCATGGTGAAAAATTCCTTCGTCGGCACTCCGGCGTAGCGCTGGGCGTAAGAGGCGTTATCCTCGAGCACGCGCAGCTTCTTTCCTTTCCCGTTGTAGAGGGTGTAGGTCGGAGGAGTGGCGGCGGTGCTGTAATTGACGGTATAGTAGTTCATCGCCGGGGAGAAGGTGGCCGAGCCCCACCCTTCGGCTGGTGTCAGCATCTCGATCTTCTTCCCCTGACGGTCTACGCGGCGCACCACGCGGTTGACGGCGGCGGTCACATCCTCGCCGGGCACCGCCTGATAGTAGCTGTTGCCCAGTGCGTCGGTGCCGTAATATGCCGTCACGTCGGCTTGGCCCGAGGTGATGGCGCGCAGCTGCTGACCGGCGTAGGAATATTTGTAGAGGTTGTTCCACCCCGTGCGCTCGCTCTGCATCACAAATCCGTCGTTCTCGAAGGCTATCTCCTCATAGGTGGCGGGATTGAGCCACGCCTTGGCCTCCTCTACCAGTATCGATTTGCAGACGGTGCTCTTGGGATTGGCGGAGTAAAGCTCCATGCGGTTCTGAGCGCGGTTGAGGGTCACAATCATCAGGCGCTCGGCATTGTCGCCGCCAAAGGCTATGCGGGGTATATACTCTATGCCGCCGTCTTTAAGCGCTATCTCCTTGATCTTGCGGGTGTCCACATCGTAGGAGTGCACGCTCACGCGGCTATTCTGCTCGCCGGCCACGGGATATTTGTAGGAAAATTCGCCGGGATAGAGGGCATATTCGCTCTGCGGCGAGCACCATCCCTGATAGCGGGTGAAGGTGAAGGTGGGCACCTTCGCCTCATCGTAGCGCAAATAGCACAGCGTGGTGCAGTCGGGTGCCCACGCCATTGAGCAGTCGGTGGAAAACTCCTCCTCGTAGGTCCAGTCGGGGATACCGTTGATCACCCGGTTTTTCTCGCCGTCGGTGGTCACCTGCACCTCCGAGTCGTAGTCTATCTTCTTGATATAGATATTGTTGTCGGCAACGAAGGCCACCATGCGCCCGTCGGGCGACATCAGCGGCGACTGCTGGCGGTCAAAGTTTTTGCTCAGCTTACGCAGGATATTGCGCTTGATCTCGAATATGTAGTATTCCCCCTTGACCGAGCGGCGGTACACCGGCTCCGAATCGGCGCAAACCAACAGTTTTGTGCCGTCGGCGCTGATGGTGAAGCTCTCCACCTGCGCTATGGTGTTTTCGCGGGTGTGGGTCACATCGAGCACTGTCTCCGTCTCCTTGCCGGTGGCGGTGTCATACTTCACTATCTTCGATCCGTCGGCGCTCAGGCGCAGAAACGTCTCCCCGTCGGGCATATACTGCATGGCGCCGGGGGTCGACGTCGCATTGCCGGGATACACATACTTCGAGATGGCCTCCACATTGACCACCCCCGCCGGAGCCTTCACGCCGGCAGCACAGGCCGTACCGGCCACAGCCACAGCCGCCGCAGCGGCACACAATATCTTCTTCATACCTTCAGTCTCTTTCTTCATTCATTTTCTCTCAGTCCCACAGCGACATCTGCGCGGGGTGCTCGGGTGTCGGGCGGTGTTCCGGCTCGTGATAGCCGAATTCCGGCGCATCCTCCGCCTCCCCCTTCTTTTTGGCGGGCGGCGAGGCCACCAGCCAGTCGGTGTCGGTGATACTCTCGTCTATCGCCGAGATCTTCATCTTCGGTTTGCGTCCACGGCGGCTCTTGGGCTTTGCCTCCTTGGCGGCATCCTCAGCCGGGGCGGCCACGGGTGCATCAGCAGGTGCGGGAGTGTCAGCCGGCGACGGCTCGGCCGCCGAGGCCTCCTGTTTCTCCTCTTTGAGCTGGTAACGGCGGTTGTTGAGCCGCTCTATCTCCTCGCGAAGCACCCCCTCGGTGCGGGCGTGCTCGTAAAGATTGTTCTCTATGGTCTTGCGCAGCGAGCCGGCCTGATCCTCAAGGGTGCGGATCCGGTTGTCTTTCATCGCTATCACTTCGTCGTAGGTGCGTTTCTCCTCATCGCGCTTGGCGAGCTCCTCTTTCTGAGCCAGCAACTGGTCGCGCAGCGTGCGCTTTTCGGCCTCGTAGCGCAGATGTGTCTCCTCGAGTTTTTTCATCTTCTCGTTGAGATCCTCCACGATGCGCAGATTCTCATTGGCCTCCTCGAGCTGCTCGCGCAGATGCTCCACCTCGGCGGTAGCGGTCTGCAGTTGCTCTGTCACCGCGGTCAGCTTACGGCGATTGGAGTCGAGAGCCATCATATTTTCCTTGGCTACGCGGTCGGCCTTCTCGGCAGCCTCTTTCAGGGCGTCGGTCTCGGCCTTGACAGCCTCCGATGTCGCGGCTTCGGCCGCAGCCTTCTGAGCCTCCAGCTCAGCCTGAAGGGCTTCATTTTGGGCTTTCTGCGATGCTACCAGGGCGTTGAGCTCCTCTATCTTGGCGGCGAGGGCTTCGGTCTCGTCGTTGGCCCCTTCTGCCACGGAGGCGGTCACCGATGTGAGGCGAATCTTATTGAGCAAGCTCTTGTTTTCGAGCATATACTGCTCGTTTTCGGCCTGCAGAGTGGCTGTCAGTTTCTCCAGTTCGTGCACCTTTTCGCTAAGGGCGCGCTTCTGGCGCTCGGCGCTGAGCTGCTGCTTTTTCAGCTCTTCGAGGCCGTTCTCCTCCTGGCGGGCTTTCTCGCGCAGGGTCTCTATCTCCTGATGCAGGCTCCGGCGCTCCGCCGCAAACTGCTCGCCGCAATGCCGGCGGGCATCGGCGGCCACCTGCTCGAGATAAGATTTCATCGACCCGTCGAGGGCGCGGTAGAGATATTCGCGCTGACGCTTCTCGTCGACGCTCTCCCCGAGAAATTGCGGCAGGGCTTCGTTGAAAATCTTCACCACCGCCTCGAATATCACATCGGGAGACACCGCTGCCGGGGCTTCAAGCGCCGACGGCTCAGCCGCATGTGGCTGAGCGGCATCGCGGGCGGCATCCGACAGCGACACAGAGGCGTCGGCCGACGCGCCGACGGCATCTTCCTGACTTCGCTCCGCCTCGTCGCGGCGGCGATACGGAGTAACACGGGCGTCTATGCCCTTCACTTCCTCGTCAAGGTCATCCTCGCCGAAGCCGAACGCTTTTTTCAGGCCGTTGAAAAAACTCATCTTTCCTTTTTGATTTTTCGATGGTTAAAGATTGCCGCATGTCCCCCTGCGGGGTACACACTTTCACAAAGTTAGCAACAATCGTCGGGATATGCAACCCGATGCACCGAAATATCAAAACTTTTTCAATATCAGTCCCCTTCCGCGCCCCGATCAGTCAGAATCAAGGCCCGTTTCAGTCTTTTTTCTCCGGCTTTTTCACCACGCCGGCGGTGCGGCGGCCGTCGATGCCAATGATGATGGGCGACGGAAACTCCACCACCCTCACATGCTCGCTCTCGTAGACAGCGGGCTGACTGTCAAGGTATTCCTGATCGAGGTAGTCGTCTTTACCGAAGGGATTGACGGTGAAATATCCCACGCCGAACGAGGTGAGATTCTGGAAGAAATGCGTGCCCTGGCTCGGCTCTATCCGGTAGTTGTGGAGCGCGGTCTCCACTATCAGCCTGGCGCCGGAGATGTCGGCCCAGCGCACGGGCACCCCGAGGGCGTCGTCGCTCGAGCCCCAGCGGCCGGGACCAATCAGCAGATACCCCTCGCCGCGCTCGAGCATCGCGCGGTTGATCTCGCCGATTTCGGCGGCAATGCTGCGGTTGTTGAGCGAGCAGAAGGTGTCGGGGCGCACATACACCACCTTGGTGATGTTGTCGGTGGTACCGTGCCCCAAGGCGGTGCTGCTGCGCAGTATCAGTTCGCTGTTTTCCAGATTCATAAGGTCGGCATCCACATCCTCCTTGCGGTCGATGATCGGTCGGATCTGCAGCCAGTAGATGCGCCCTTTCAGCGTGCCGTCGTCGTCTATGTTGCCGGCAAACTCTATCTCCACCGGGCGCTGCATGGCCTGCTGCCCCTCGGTGAGCATGAAATTGACGGCATCGGCCAGCGGGAAGGCGTTGTCGCGCAGTATGTTGGCGAAAGTCACTACTTTACGTCCCGGGCCGTAGCTGCTGTCGCGTATCATCTGGTCGTTGGGGTCGTAGGTCGACACGGTCAAATGTAGGGCATCGGTATCCTTGAAGCTCTGCACTCCGGCGCGGGTGAGGTTGAAACTGTCGTCGACCTCAAAGTCGTCGCGCATCTCGTTGAGGTTCAGGCAGTAGAGCTCGCGCTGAGTATCGCGCAGCGCCAGCTCGAGAGTGGAGGTCTGCAGCACTTTCGTGGGATGCTTGGGCGAGAAGCGCAGCGCGCGGCCGCCGTCCACAATATATTTGCCAAGTCCCACGGCCACCTCGGCCACACCCTCCTCGGGCGTTTCGTCGCCGAGCGGATAGTAGTTGAGCGACCGTCCCACCCCGGCAAACGACGGGAAATAATACCCGTCGTAATCCTTGCCCACCACCTCCTGGATGATCACGGCCATCTTCTCCTGATCGATCACATTGGATGTGGCGGTCATGTAGGCCTTGCTCTCGGCGTAGAACACCGAGGCATACACCCCCTTGATGGCGTCGGTGAGCAGTTTGCGCATGCTCTCGGCGTCGTCGACGTGGGGTATCATGTAGGTGGAATATACTCCCGCAAATGGCTGATAGTGGGAGTCTTCGAGGATGCTCGAACTGCGCACGGCCAGCGGACGGTCTACCACCTCGGTGAGCGCCAGCAGGTCGTCGCGCACGCGCTCGGGGAGGCGGGCCTTGAGGAAGCGCTCCAGGATCTCCTCGTCGGAGGCGTCGCTCAGCGCCAGGGGGTAGAGGTCGTTGTCGGCCATAAACTCGTCGAAGATGTCGGTGCAGAGCACCACGGTGCGCGGTATGGTGATGGTCACCCCGTGGAAACTGTCGCACTCGGGGTGCTTCTTGATGATCGAGTCGATGAAGGCCAGGCCGCGCCCTTTGCCGCCCAGCGACCCCTGCCCGATGCGGGCGAAATTGGAGTAGTAGTCGAAGCGGTCTTTGCGAAACTCGGCCACCACGCCGCGGTTTTTCATCTTCCTGTACTTCACTATCAGGTCGAAAAAGAGCCGCTTCACCGCCGGAGCCTCCTCTATGTTGTTGAAACGGTGCAGTTTGATCACATCGGCGATGGGGAACATGGCGCGGCTGTAGAGCCAGCGCGATATGTCGTTGCGCCGCGCATGATAGAGCAGCGAGTCGCTCGGGATGTCGAACATACGCTTCTGCAGCTCGTTGACCGACGACACACGCATGATCTCCCGCCCGGTGGAGGGGTCAAGAAACCGGAAATCGCCGAAGCCGAAGCTCTTCATGATGGCGTTGCCCAGATCTACGGGCAGTTTTTTCGATGTTTTGTCGAGGAAGACGCCGTCGAAGCGCGCCACCTTCTCGCGGTTGTCGCTGTCGGTACTCTCCACTATAATAGGCAGATAGGGGTCGCGGCTGCGCACATAGTCGGCAAACATCAGGCCGGCGTGCTGGTCCTTCGTCCCTTCGCGCTTGAAGCTCACATCGGTGATCAGGCCCAGCATCTTGTCGGCATACTTGTTGTAGAGCTCCACAGCCTCCTCGTAGTCGCGCGCCAGGATCACTTTGGGACGTCCGCGCATGCGCAGCATCTTCTCATGCTCGTTGAGCGCCTCGGTGGAGAAGATCATGCTCTGTTTGAGCAGGAATTTATAGAGATGCGGCAGTATCGACGAGTAAAATCTCACCGAGTCCTCCACCATAAGTATCATCTGCACACCCACATCGAGCACATCGTTGTCGGCGTTCATCTTGTCCTCCAGAAGCTTGATGATGGCCAGCAGCAGGTCTACATTGCCCAGCCAGGAGAACACATAGTCCACACCCGAGAGGTCCTCCGACGCAATGCGGCGCGACACCTCCTTGGAGAAGGGGGTCAGCACCACGATGGGCACACCGGGATGGGCCGCCTTCAGCGTTTTGGCAGTGGTGAAGGTGTCCGACACATCCATGCCGGGCATAGCTATGACGAGGTCGAAATTTTTTTGCGACATCGCCTCCAGCGCCTCGCCGATATGGCTCACACGCGTGATGCGGGGGGGCGACGACAGGTTCAGGGCCACATACTCGTTGTAGAGCTGCTCCTCCACTCGCCCGTCCTCCTCCATCATGAAGGCATCGTAAGGCGCCGCCACAAGCAGCACATTGAAGACGCGCCGCTGCATCAGATTCTGAAAAGCCGTATCCTTCAGATACAGCTGGCTCAACTGCTCCTCATTCATTTCAGTTCATTTTTTACCCCTTATTTCCACCCTCTTTTCCCAATGTTCCCGCCCACCTGTAGGGACGCACCATGGTGCGTCCTTCCACCCCGTGCGTCCGCCACCGGGTGCGTCCGCCACCTCGGATGTCTTACAATCCTTTCAGGAAATCAATCACCTTTTCGGGATTTTCGGCCCCGAACACATAACTTCCGGCAACCAGCACATCTGCGCCGGCTGCCGCCAGGCGAGGCGCGGTCTCGGCGTTGACGCCGCCGTCGATCTCTATCTCGGCATGCGACCCTGTGCGGGCTATCAGCTCTTTGAGCCGCCCCACCTTCGCTATGGTGTTTTCGATGAATTTCTGACCGCCGAATCCGGGGTTGACCGACATCAGAAGCACCATATCGAGATCGCCGATCACATCCTCGAGCATGCACACCGGCGTGGAGGGGTTGAGCGTCACCGCCGCCTTCATCCCGGCACGCTTGATCTCGGCGATGGTGCGATTGAGGTGCACACACGCCTCCTGATGCACATTCATCAGCGCGGCGCCGCTGTCGCGCACCTGACTAACATACTGCTCGGGCCGCACTATCATCAGATGCACATCGAGGGGCTTGGTGGCCACGGCCGACACGGCCTTGATTACCGGAAAACCGAACGAGATATTAGGCACAAACACACCGTCCATCACGTCAAGATGGATCATGTCACAGCTGCTCCGGTTGAGCATTTCCACTTCCCGGGCAATATGGCCGAAGTCGGCCGACAATAGCGATGGAGATACTTTCATCCCGTTCCTTATTTTTTAGATTTACCTTTCTTTATTACATTCCACACGATATATCCCAGGCATGCCACAAGCAGCAGCAGTCCGCCCATGGTGAGGTAGCTGTTATACTCCTCCACCTTGTCGTAGAGGGCATTGATGCTCACGGTTTTACCAAGCCAGTAGCCGAGGGCGGCGAGGATACAGTTCCACACCCCGGCGCCGAGCCCGGTGAAGATGATAAATTTGACAATATTCATCCGCGCCAGTCCGGCGGGGATGCTGATCAGCTGACGCACAGCGGGGATCAGACGCCCTATGAAGGTGCTCGAGGCACCGTGCTGATCGAAATATTTCTCGGCTTTCTCCACCTTGGCCTGATCGATGAGGCACGCATGGCCGAGCTTGCTGTTGGCGAAGGCGTAGACTATCGGGCGCCCTACCCACACCGAGAGATAATAGTTGATCAATGCGCCCACTATGGCTCCGGCGGTGGCCACAAGCACCACCAGCACCACATTCATGTCGGGTATCGCTATCGTCTCACCCTGATAGATCAGCTGTCGCGACGTCTGAGCCGCGATAAACGCTGCCGGAGGCACTATCACCTCCGACGGAAAGGGGAGAAACGAACTTTCTATCACCATAAAAAGGAACACGAGCCAGTATCCCGCATTCTCCACAAAGAGATTGAGCAGAAACTGGGCGCTTGCATAGTCACTTATCGCACATTCTATCATATTCTTATCATCTTTTTCATTACATTCTGCCCTGCATGGCTTCCCGACCTGTAGGGACGCACCATGGTGCGTCCGCCTCCCGGATGGCCGCCTCCAGGGCGTCTTTCCCCTTCCAATTCACAAAATTACAACAATTATCCCGCATTCCCTTCCTTCTCCCCACAAAAAACGCCTGCGCCGGGAAACGTGTTCGCGCTTCCCGGCGCAGGCCTTTATTTTTTATTACAAATGTCGATTACCAGATGATCACCTGCTCGGCGGCGGGGCGGTAGAGCTTGTCGCCCTCCTTGATGCCGAAGGCCTCGAAGAAAGGCACGATGTTGCGGAGGGTCACATTCACACGGTTCTCGGCCAGCGAGTGCACGTCGCCGATGGTGAGATTGCGCTTCTCTTCGTCGCGCATGTTGGTGGCCCAGATGTTGGCATAGTTCAGGTAGAACGCCTGGTCGGGGGTGAAGCCGTCGATCTTGGCCTCCCCGGAGGTCACGTCAACACCCTTGCGCTTCTGCGCGTCGAGGAAGGCTGTGTGGGAGATGCGCAGACCGCCCTGGTCGGCGATATTCTCGCCCATGGTGTAGGTGCCGTTGGCAAACAGGCCGGGGAGAATCTCCACCTTGTCAAACTGCTCGCCGAGCTTCTTGGTCAGAGCGTCGAAGCTGGCGGCGTCCTCTTCGGTCCACCAGTTGATCATGTTGCCCTTGGGGTCGAAGTTGCGGCCCTGGTCGTCGAATCCGTGAGTCATCTCGTGGCCGATTACCACACCGATGCCGCCGTAGTTCTCGGCATCCGAAGCCTCGGGATCAAAGAAGGGGTTCTGAAGGATGGCGGCGGGGAACACGATCTCGTTGGCCATGGGGTTGTAGTATGCGTTGACAGTCTGAGGTGTCATGCCCCACTCGCTCTTGTCCACGGGCTTGCCCCACTTGGCGAGGGTCTCGTTGTTGTGCCACATTGAGGCTGCATGCACATTGCGGTAATACGACTTTGCGGGGTCGATCTCCATAGAGGAGTAGTCTTTCCATTTGTCGGGGTAGCCGATCTTTACGGTGAAGGCATTGAGCTTCTCGATGGCTTTTAGCTTGGTCTCGTCGGTCATCCAGGGGAGGTTGATGATATGCTTGCCGAGCGACACTTTCAGGTTGCCCACCAGCTCGAGCATCTTCTGCTTGGAGCTTTCGGGGAAATATTTCTCCACGTAGAGGCGGCCGATGGCCTCGCCCATATATCCGTCGGGCACACCGAGGGCACGCTTCCACAGCGGACGCTGCTCCTGCACACCCGAGCGCACTTTCGAGAACTCAAATGCGGTGTCGGTGAAGTTTTCGCTCAGATAGGGAGCGGCCTGAGCCACATATTTCCAGAGGTAGTAGTCTTTGAGCTCGCGGTCGGTAAGGCTTGCGATAAGATTGTCGGCCTGCTTCATACCCTTAGGCTCAGTGAGGATAAACTCCTGAGGGGTCTCTATCCCCATGGTCTCCACGAAGAAGCGGTCCCAGGCGATGTGGGGATACTCGGCCTTGAGCTGGTCGAGGGTGCGGGGATTGTACATGGCGGGGATGTTGCGGCTCTCCTCGCGGGTCAGAGCGGAGTCGGCGATGGCGGTCTCCACCTTCATCACGTTTTTCATGATGCGGCGGGCATCTTTTTTCTTGTAGCCGGCGTTCATCATCTGGTCCACTATCAGCTTCTCGTAGGCGTTGCGGATCTTCTTGGTCTCGGCGTCATCCTTCAGGTAGTAGTCGCGGTCGCCCATCCCCATGGAGCCTCCGCTCACATACATGGCGTAGCGGTTGCTGTCCATCATATCCTCCATAGGCCCTGCGCCGAAGAAGGGGCTCGAGTAGTATTTGTGCATCCACAGCAGCAGGTCAGTCATCTCCTCGGGCTTGGTATCCTCGATTTTCTTCAGGTCGTCGAGGATTGGAGCGATCCCCTCGCGGTTGCGGCGGTCCATATCCATACCCTGCGAGTAGAGGGTCCAGATTTTGTAGGCGTTGCTGCCGGGTTCGGGGTTGGTAGCGCCGAGATTGAGCACTATTTCCTTCACCTTAGCCTCGGCCGAGTCGGCCAGGATGTTGAATACGCCATAACGGGCATATTCAGCCGTGAGAGGATGTGCATCCATCCATCCCTTGTTGACATGCATGTAGAAATCCTCACCGGCAGGTATCGAATTGTCGATGTAAGCCGGGTTGACGCTCTTCAGATGCTCGGCACCCGATGCGGCACCCGATGCCATTGCTATTGCAGCCACTGCCATCAGTCCTTTGATAAGTTTCATATTGTTCGTTGATATTCTTTTAATTCACTTTTTCCCTTTTCCCCTTTTCCCGACTATATTAGACGCAGTTCGCGGCGATTAGTTGCATCCGGTCCGAAAAAAAGCGGATTTTTTTCATACGTTGAAGCGGAAGTGCATGATGTCGCCGTCCTGCACTATGTATTCCTTCCCTTCTACTCCGAGCTTGCCGGCCTCTTTCACTCCGGTCTCGCCGCCGAGGTTCACATAGTCGTCATATTTGATCACTTCGGCGCGGATGAAGCCCTTCTCGAAGTCGGTGTGGATGATACCGGCGCACTGCGGAGCCTTGGAGCCGCGCATGAAGGTCCACGCCCTCACCTCGTCGGGGCCGGCGGTAAAGAAGGTCTGCAGATTGAGCAGAGCGTAGGCTGAGCGGATCAGGCGCGACACGCCGCTCTCCTCAAGCCCGATCTCGGCCAGAAATTCCGCACGCTCCTCGTAGGTGTCGAGCTCGGCGATGTCGGCCTCGGTCTGGGCTGCCACGATCAGCAGCTGAGCGTTTTCGTCGGCTATCGCTTTGCGCACAGCCTCCACATATTTGTTGCCGTTCACGGCCGATGCGTCGTCGACGTTGCACACGTAGAGCACCGGCTTGGAGGTGAGCAGGAAGAGCTCGCGGGCAAATTTCTTCTCGTCGACGGTGTCAAGCTCTACGGAGCGGGCGGGCTTACCCTGGTCGAGGGCTTCCTTGAATTTGCACAGCACGCCATACTGCATCTTGGCCACCTTGTCGCCGCCGGTCTGCGCCTGTTTCTGGGTGCGGGCTATGCGGCTCTCGATGGTCTCGAGGTCTTTGAGCTGCAGCTCGTAGTCGATGATCTCCTTGTCGCGCACGGGGTCGATGCTCCCGTCCACATGGGTGATATTGTCGTCGTCGAAGCAGCGCAGCACATGGATGATGGCGTCGGTCTCGCGGATATTGGCCAGGAATTTATTGCCCAGGCCCTCGCCCTTCGAGGCGCCTTTCACCAGACCGGCGATATCCACTATCTCCACCGTAGCGGGCACTATGCTCCGCGGCTGGCACATCTCCACGAGTTTGTTGAGCCGCTCGTCGGGCACGGTGATCACGCCCACATTGGGTTCGATGGTACAGAACGGGAAGTTGGCGCTCTGCGCCTTCGCGTTCGACAGGCAGTTGAAAAGCGTGCTCTTGCCCACATTAGGCAATCCCACTATTCCACATTGCAACGACATATCTTATCTTTTTTTGCTTGGTTTCTAATCTTAAAAAAACGGTCGCCCCCCCGCGGCGCGGATGCGCTGCGGGAATGCGACTGCAAAGTTACAAAATTATTCTCAATTAGAGCCTTTTCGGCAATATAGGTTATCGGCTCTTAAAGGTCAAGCTTGGCCAGCGGCAGGTCCCACGCCTCGGCTACGCCGGGATACACCACCTTGCCGTCGACGATGTTGACACCCTCCATCAGGGCGTGGTCGTCGGCACAAGCCTTCTTCCACCCCTTGTCGGCGAGCTTCAGGGCATACGGCAGAGTGGCGTTGGTCAGCGCTAAGGTCGAGGTGTAGGGCACGGCGCCGGGGATATTGGCCACGGCGTAGTGCACTATGCCGTCCACGGTGTAGGTGGGGTCGGAGTGGGTGGTGGGCACGGAGGTCTCGAAGCAGCCGCCCTGGTCAATGGCCACATCCACCAGCAGTGTGCCGGGGCGCATCAGCCGCAGCATGTCGCGGGTGATGAGGTGGGGCGTCTTGGCGCCGGGGATCAGCACCGAACCGATCACCAGGTCGGTGTCGGGCAGCTCGGCCTCGATATTGTGTCGCGACGAGAAGAGGGTCTTCACATTCTTGGGGAGCACTTCGGCCACATGGCGCAGCACGGGCAGCGATATATCGGCGATGGTAACGTCGGCCCCCAGGCCGGCAGCCATCACGGCGGCATTGCGTCCTACCACTCCGGCGCCGAGGATCAGCACCTTGGCTGGCTTCACGCCGGGCACACCGCCTAAGAGCACGCCTCGGCCACCCTGCGGGCGCTCCAGAAAGCGTGCTCCCTCCTGCACCGACATGCGGCCGGCTACCTCGCTCATGGGCACGAGCAGCGGCAGGGGGCGGTCGGGCAGACGCACTGTCTCATAGGCGATACACACTGCCTTGGAGGCTATCATCGCCTCGGTGAGCTCGCGGTCGGAGGCGAAGTGGAAGTAGGTGAACACCACCTGACCGGGCCGCACGAGCTTATATTCCGGCTCGATGGGCTCTTTCACCTTGATGATCATTTCCGCCTTGGCGTACACTTCCTCAATGGTGGGAAGCATCGTCGCTCCGGCGGCGCGGTATTCGTCGTCGGAGAAACCTGTGCCTTCGCCGGCTGTCGCCTGCACATACACTTCATGGCCGTGAGCCACAAGCTCACGCACCCCCGCCGGCGTCACGGCCACGCGGTTCTCATTGTTTTTGATCTCTTTTGGTACTCCGATAATCATGGTAATACTACGGTTTAAATGACAGATTTGCTGCGGAGCGGCGCCCTCGTTCAGGCACGCTGCCCCGCAGCAAATCTACAAATTCATATCCTTTTTTCAATGCCTGAATAATATGTTATTCAGCCATATTTTTCACTTTTTCGCATCGTCCGACGCCGGCCTTGAAGCCGCTCTCCACAGTGGCGGGCATCGACGGCACGGTCATCTCGCCGCTCTGACGGCTTTTTGTCCATCCGGCCGACAGCCCTAAGGAGGGCATCCAGCCGCTCCGGGCCTGCAGCATGCTGTTGCGCGCCATGGCGGTGCGGCGCATGGCCATGGCGAGGTTGTAGTTGTGGTCTATACCGAGGTCGATCAGCGAGTCGAGGGTGGCATCGCCGAGGTTGCGCCACCATCCGTCGTTGCCCGACGGCACTTCCTGCTGCTTTTCGGGCATATAGGTCCACCGGGCCGGGAGCGTATCGTTGAGATGCTCTTGCAGCGACCGCTCGCTCACAGGCGAGGAGGCCTGTGCCTGCACGCCGACGGCTGCCGTCAGGATCAGGGTATAAACAAATCGTTGAAACATAATAATAGTGAATCTCTCTGTTAGCTAAACGATTACGGGAGCCGACCGCCCGGGGCGCCCACATCTCTGCGGCCCGATGCAGTGTTTCCGTTCATGTTTAAAGCAATTTCTTTTCTAATTAGGTTGCAACCGCTGCCAATCTTTTACGGCTTCCCGGCTTCACTGCTCGCCCCTTTTTTCGTATCTTTGCGCCACAATCACACACAGGATAGCTTTATGTACTACGTACGCAAACGGATGGAGGTGGCGGGATGCCACAGGCTCAACCTTTCATATCAGAGCAAATGCAGCAACATGCACGGCCACAACTGGATCATTTCGGTCTTCTGCCGCGCCGAGAAGCTCAATGCCGACGGCATGGTGGCCGATTTCACCCACATCAAGCAGACTATACACGGCCGCATGGACCACGCCGATTTCAACGAGATTTTCGACTTCAATCCCACCGCTGAAAACATCGCCCGCTGGGTGTGCTCGCAGATCGAGGGGTGTTTCATGGTGTCGGTGCAGGAGTCGGAGGGCAACACTGTGCTCTACGTCGATCCAGCAGCCACCGCAGCCGACATCGCCGCGGCTTCTGCGCTCTAAAATGCAGCAATTTGTGGTGAAAAAGCTGACATTTTTGCTATGAAAGTCAACGAAATTTTCTATTCGCTCCAGGGCGAGGGCGCCTTCACAGGCGTTCCCATGGTGTTTGTACGCCTCTCGGGGTGCAATCTCCGCTGCTCATTCTGCGACACGCACCATGAATCGTTCACCGAGATGACCGAGCAGGAGATTGTCGATGCCATCGGCCGCTATCCGACCCGCAAGGTGGTTTTCACCGGTGGCGAACCCACCATGCAGCTCACGGCGTCGCTCCTCGAAGCCGTCTGCCGCTCGGGCCGGGAGGTGCATATCGAGACCAACGGATCCCTCCCCTTGCCCGGCGAAGCGCTTCCGTTCGTTCACTGGGTCACATGCTCCCCCAAGACGCTGCCGGTGAAAATACAGCGCATCGACGAACTAAAACTGGTATTTCCTTACGATTCCCTCCCCCTCGCGCCCGAAGCTGAGGCGGAAATTGAGCATTGGGCGCAATTTGCCTCGCAGCGCGGAGCCATCCCCTACCTCCAGCCTTGCGATGTGGGCGATTCCCGGCGCAATGCGGCCATCACGGCCGCCACTGTCGGCTACATCCTCGCGCATCCCCGGTGGCGCCTCTCGCTCCAGACCCACAAACTCCTCGCCATCCCCTGACGCCCGGCTTTATTTCTCCTTGTGCAGCTTATAAAACAGCGACCCGACCAGCAGCGCCCCTCCGGCGATATTGCCCAAGGTGACGGGGATAAGGTTGCCAAACAGCGCCCCGAGGCTCACATCAGCCCCTTCCAGCATCCCGGCGGGGATGAAAAACATGTTGGCGATGCTGTGCTCGTAGCCCAGCACCACAAAGGCGCCCACCGGTATCCAGCACGCGATCATTTTTGCCGGGATGCTGTCGGCCAACAGGCAGAGCCACACGGCCAGACACACGCACCAGTTGGCGGCGATCCCTTTCACAAAGGCTGTCCACCACGGCAGCGCAGCTTTCCCTTCGGCGATTCCTATTATGGCGCTGTGGTAAGGCTCGGAGGCGGTGAGTCCGCTCAGATACACAAAGAGATACGTAAATGCGAGGGCGCCGACGAAATTGAAGGTCCACACCACGGCCCACTGCCGAAGCACTGCCCAAAAGTTAAACCGCCCGTTGTAGCAGCCGGGCATCAGCACGGCATTGTTGCCGGTGAACAGCTCGCCGCCGAACATCACTATCAGAAACAGTCCTACCGGGAACATCAGTCCGCTCAGCAGCTTCTGCACACCGGGATTTGCGGCCGCAATCCCCGGCACGCCGAACCCTACGGCCACCGAGAGCATCCCGCCCAGCGCGATGAAGGCACCGGCCATCACGCTCAGCGTGGCCAGCCGCCCGAAGCTCATCCCTGTTTTCGTTACCCCAATCTCCTCTACCAGCCCTATCAGTCGGGTATGCGACATCAATGCCATATCTCCTTCATTCTCTGTTTAGTACATCCCCGAAGCGCCCGCCGGCCCCTCTCAGGGCAGCTGCGGCTCGGGGCAGCTGCAAGGTTTCGTTTCTTTCTGAGTGTAGGTCTTCATGGGCAGCTCGCCTGTGAGCGCTCCTAAGGCGTTGGCAGCCAGGGCCTGCAGCTCATCTTCGCCGGGATACACATGCACGGGTGCCATATACGAGATCCGCTCCTTCAGGTGGCTGATCACGTAGTCGGAGTAGGCGATGCCGCCGGTGATGAGGATGGCATCTACCTTGCCGCAGAACACCGGGCCGAGCGCCGCTATGCTCTTGGCTATCTGATAGATCATGGCGTCGAGCACCAGGCGCGCATACTCGTCGCCGCGCTCTATCCGCTCTATGATTTCGGGAATATGCGTGGTGCCCAGATGCGCGGCCAGTCCGGCTTTGCCGCTGATGCGCTTTTTCAGTTCGTCTTTGCTGTAGCGCCCCGAGTAGCAGAGGTCGATAAGCTGCCCCGAGGGGAGGGTGCCGGCACGCTCGGGCGAGAAGGGTCCTTCGCCGTCGAAGGCGTTGTTGACATCCACCACGCGACCACCTTTGTGGGCGCCGATGGAGATGCCGCCTCCGAGGTGACACACTATCAGATTGGCATCCTCGTAGCGCATGTGCTCGCCGGTGGCGGCGTTGTGCTCCTTGATGAACCGACGGGCTATGGCGCGCTGATTGAGCGCATGCCAGATGGTGGTGCGCGGCATCAGCGGCGACCCGGTCACGCGGGCTATCTCGTCGAGCTCGTCCACCACGCCGGGGTCGGCGATGTAGGCTTTGCAGTGGAGCTCGTCGGCCAGTTCGCGAGCTATCAGGCAACCGAGGTTGCAGGCATGGCTGCGCGGCACCTTGTGGATGTCGGCCACCATGGCGTCGTTCACCTCGTAAACTCCGCCCGGAATAGGACGGAGCAGACCGCCGCGACCTACCACGGCGTCAAACTCGAAGGGGATGCCATTGTCGGCAAGAGCCTTCAGTACCAGTCCTTTGCGAAATTCAAACTGGTCGATGACCTTCGGAAACGGCTCCAGATCCTCCACGCTGTGGCGCAGAGTAACATTTAACACCGGCGTGGTGTCTTCAAACACTGCCATTTTGGTGGATGTCGAACCCGGATTGATTGCAAGTATCTTCATTTCGTAAAGCGCTTTTTCGTCGTTTTTCCTTCCCCCCTTTTCCCGTACACATGTAGGGACGCACCCCGGTGTGTCCTCCCCCCCTCGGCTTCCCCTCGGTTTCACCTTCTCTTCTTTTCTCTTCCTCGCCTTTATTCGGCATTGATGCATGCCAGGGCCATGCTCGCTAACTTCGAGCTCCAGGTGTCGCTGCGGCTCGCCAGGATGATCGGGCACTGAGCACCCTGAAGGATGCCGGCGATCTCGGCGCCCCCAAAGAGGGTGATGGTCTTGTAGAAGGTGTTGCCCGACTCGATATTGGGGAAGATCAGCAGGTCGGCGTCGCCGCACACTGCCGATTTGATCCCTTTCACCTCGGCACTGTGGCGGTCGCAGGCAGTCTTCACATCCATCGGCCCACCCATCTCCACGGGTCCGAACACTCCCTCCGCGGCCATCTCCTCGAGCTTCACATAGGCCACCGAGTTGGGAAATTTCTCATTTACCTTCTCAGTGAAGTGGATCAGCGCCACTTTCGGTCGCTCTATCCCCATGCGCCGGCAGGTGGCCACGTCGTAGCGTATCATCGCCTCGCGCTGCTCGAGTGTGGGATAGGGTATCACAGCCACATCGCTGAAGAAGAGCAGCTTGTGGTATGCCCTTGTCTCTGCCACCGACAGATGAGTGAGCACTGCGCCTTTCGGCAGCAGCCCGTACTCCTTGTTGAGGATGGCGCGCAGGAAATTGTCGGTGTTTATCAGTCCTTTCATCAGTATCCCCGCCTCACCCGCGCGCACAGCCTCCACACATTTGGCGGCGGCATCGTCGGGGTTTTCGGCCTCGCGGGTCACCACCCTCGGCGAGTCGATGATCTCCATCGGCAGCGAGGCCAGCGCCTCGGCGGTGCTGATGAGCAGGAAATCAGCCATTTCGCGTTTCAGAGCTTCCATTATCGCATGGCGCGTGCACTCGTCGTCGGGGCACGCCACAGCTATCCGGCGGCTCCGCTTCTCCTGCACCAGCCGCTCATACATCTCCTGAAATGTTCTGATCTCTCTCATGGCTTCAATACTTGATTATATTCTTGGCTTTTATAGCCGGGTACGTTCTCAGCTAACGAATGGATGAGGCCCTCCGACCCTACTTTTGCAAATATCTGAAATATTTCTGATACTGCACAATTTTCCCGCCACTTTTTTCAATAAAATTCTGCACTTTAACGCTTGCCTTTTCTTATTTTATAAATTATCTTACATTGATATTATTGATATTTATCATTTTCCCCATCCATCCACCGCCATTTTTTAACCGCCTTATGCCGCTTCGATTGCACAAAATCACCTAATGTGTGCAACCCGCTTTAAATCTAAAAACCCCGCCTCCCCGGCATTTGCCGGTGGTATATTTAAGCGCAAAAGATTCAAAATAATGCCGCAAAAATTCACCCCAAAAAAGTGGAAGGGACCAACCTCTGGCTCCTTCCACAGGGAATATTAAATCAGATGAAGAGAATTACTTGGAATAATATCCTTTGTCCCCGGCTGTCTTATCAATAAATTCTGATCAACCATTCATTTTCTGTCCAATCTTATCTTTCTGAGTTTTTCCAAAATAAGTAACTAAAAAGTCGTTATTTCTTGGAAAATAATT
>ERZ779852.801-NODE-801-length-32405-cov-12.094992_pt1 | contig 32405 bp, 17 predicted proteins | sample MGYA00511559_ERZ779852 | MGnify/ENA primary metagenome ERZ779852 (study PRJEB29588, sample SAMEA2157977) | human gut metagenome | biome: human gut; feature: human-associated habitat; material: faeces | place: Denmark | collected 2008/2010 ...
GGTTTCCGGTTCAGCACTGGTACTTGCGCTTCTGCTTGTCATTACGCAGGTGAATTTCCAGCTTCCGGCGGCTCTTGACAAGACGATTGGTTATCAGCTTGGGCGAATTCAGGACTGGTTAAGCGATGATGCCGACAACGCCGACGGCCGTCTCCAGCAGCAGAATTCCATTACAGCCATCGGTTCCGGAAAGCTGACCGGAAAAGGACTCAACAACAATAAAGTTTCTTCCGCAAATAAGGGAAATTTCGTTTCCCAGAACCATAATGACTTTATTTTTGCAGTGGCAGGAGAGGAACTTGGTTTCTTTGGATGCTGCGGAATCATCCTGCTCCTGTTCCTGATTCTCGTCGAATGCATCCGGACTTCCCGGAAAGCAAAAGATCTGTCAGGAACGTTGATCTGCTGCGGTATGGCAGGACTCATTGCCTTTCAGAGCTTTCTGAATATCAGTGTTGCAACCGGAATCCTGCCGAACACCGGTACACCGCTTCCGTTCGTCAGCTATGGACTGACCTCCCTTGTAACACTTTACATCGGAATGGGGCTTGTCCTGAATGTCGGACTGCAGAACCGGGATTTTGTAGCGCAGTACTAAGCCCGAATTACTTGAGTAATTTAGCCTGAATTACTCGAGTACTAAGCCTGAATTACTCGAGTACTAAGCCTGAATTACTCGAGTACTAAAGCCAAATTACTCCAGTACTGCGCCATAGTACTAAATCGTAATGACTATGCCTGATTTTACTTCACACTTTTTCTTTATGTTTTCTGAATTACTTCACACGCTTTTGTAAATTTTCCTAACCCACTTTATAGCGTTATTCCAAGTTTTCTGAATTACTTCACAGTCCAAAGGTACAACAAAAATTGTAGTCTGACTTTGGCTAATTTCATTTCACACTTTTTCTTGTTTTTACATTTTTAATTTGCCCCCAATGTAGTCATAATACTTTACGGTCAAGTTAAGAGCATTCAAAGGTATAATCATACTATTTGCTAATAATAATATAATTATTTATCGAAATATGATAAACTTTCAGTTTTTTTAGTTAGCTTTGCACCAAAAGAAACAACATATAGATATGGCTGAACATTCTATAAATAGGATAAGGGTTGCTTTAGCGGAGCAGAACAAAACAAACCGATGGTTGGCTGAGCAAATGGGCAAATCGGAAATTACAATAAGTAGATGGGTGCAAAACAAAGCACAACCATCCTTAGAACAATTATTGCAAATAGCAAGAATATTGTCCGTAAGTCCAAAAGATTTGATAAACGATGTCCTTACTAATAAGACTGAATATGTTTAGATATGCAGATAATAAAGACAGAATTTTCCTGTTCGGTGCTTATCGAGGGGATAAATCTCAGTTGGATTGGATATTAGGAGAAAAAACTCAAAGATATGAGAAACTCTATAATGTCCGTTTCAACCAAGATTTGTTTTCTCAAAGGAATGGTGGTATGACTTCAGAAGTGTTGCCCGATTATATACTTATTTATAATACCCAAAAACCTAAAGAAGACTATCATCTATTTCCATGTGTAAATTCGTCAATTAAGGAACAAGGAGATATGGAGCATTTAGAATACCCTGCCCCCAAAGGGGCATATATGGTTTACTCTTTGGGCGAAGAGATACTTGCCGAGCCTTTGGATATAGATGAGCTGTTAAGGCAAATCTTTCCTAATGGCAATGATTGTATTCCTTTTGCGCCAAAATTATTAAGGGGTGAAGAGATTGCCAATGTAGTTGATGTCTCATTAAGGCAACCAAAACTTGCAATTAAGGAAGTGCATAAGGTGTTACGATTCATTGACCTGTTTGCAGGGATTGGCGGTATTCGGTGTGGGCTTGAATTGGCTGCAAGAGAAAAAGGATTAAAACCAGTATGTGTTTTTACATCAGAAATAAAACCTTACGCTGTCAGTGTCTTGCGAGACAATCATCCTACAGAAACTATTACAGGTGATATCACCAAGGTGGACACAAAGAATATTCCGGATTTTGACATTCTTTGTGCAGGATTCCCTTGTCAGGCTTTCAGTTCTGCAGGTAAAAGGCAAGGCTTTGCCGATACAAGAGGTACGCTGTTCTTTGAAGTAGAACGTATATTAAGAGATAAACGCCCAAAAGGATTTATTTTGGAAAATGTAGAGGGATTAGTTAATCATGATGGAGGAAAAACTCTGCAAGTAATCATTGACAAGCTATCCGCTCTAAACTATAAATTCGATTATCGGGTACTTAACTCTAAATACTTTGGGGTGCCGCAGGAACGCAAAAGAATATATATAGTCGGTAGTTTGGAAGAAAAGCCAAACCTTGACAATTTCTCCAAAAAGGAAAGTAAACTTGGGGATATTCTAGAATCGGGTCTGCCTACTTCTGACACTCCTTTTATAAGAACATTGCTTGATCATTTTCCCATTGAGGAATTGTATGGAAAATCTATAAAGGATAAGAGAGGTGGTAAAACCAACATACATAGTTGGGATCTGGAAATCAAAGGTCTCGTTTCCGCTGAGCAAAAGAAACTTTTGGACACAATATTGACAGAACGCCGAAAGAAGAAATGGGCAAAAATAATTGGAATTGACTGGATGGATGGTATGCCCTTAACAATAGAACAAATACGTACATTCTATGATTCTCCAGACCTTAAAGAAATGTTGGAGGATTTGGCGGAAAAAGGATATTTGAAATTTGAGCATCCTAAGAAACTAATCCGTAAAAAGAGTGAGAATGGGGTTATAACCACCCATAGAGATTATGATATGACAAAGCCCAAAGGCTATAATATAGTTGCAGGAAAGCTCAGTTTTGAGATAAATAAAGTCATGTCTCCAGATGAAATAGCTCCAACACTTGTCGCTATGGATATGCAAAAACTATATGTCGGCGACAATGGTGGGTTAAGAAGATTGTCTCTCAGAGAAGGTCTAAGGCTTTGCGGTTATCCAGACAACATTAAATTTAACGTAAGTGAAAAAGAAGGCTTTGATTTGTTGGGTAACACTGTTGTTGTGCCTGTAATACAAGCCGTAGCAAATAGATTACTTGAAACATTTAAAATATAGAATAAAAACATGGACGTTTCAGAGAACCTATACAAAGCTCTTGTCGAAGACTTCGGCATAGAGGGGGCACAAGGAACGGTAAGATTCAATCTTCGTGATTTTGGCATTACCGTTGAACAAAACAATATTATCGGTAATATTTTGGAAGAATGGCTTGACAAGTGGATGACAAGTAAGGGAATAGTACACATCCATAACGAAAGACAGGCTTCACCAGACTTTTGGCTCAATCCCAATGACTTAGATTCGGATTGGCTGGAAGTCAAATCATTTACAGGAAGTCCTAACTTTGACATTGCAGCATTCCGCAGTTTCATAAATCTTGTTATAGAGAAGCCTTGGAAATTACATTCCAAGCATCTTCTCATAAAATACAAAATGCAAGATGGCGTAGTGGAGATTGAACAGGTTTGGTTGAAAAACCTTTGGGAAATATGCAGCACAAGCAGTGCATGGCCTGTCAGGGTGCAATACAAGAATAAAGTAATAGTGAATATTCGTCCTGCTACTTGGTATTCAGAACGAGCCGACTTCAAACCTTTCGAATCGCTAGAAGATTTCTTGGCAGCAATGGAAGAGACTATTTATCAGTATCCAGACACGAGGGTAACCATTGCTCTTAACTGGAAGAAGAATCTCATAAACAGCTACGAAAGACATTATGGCAAACGTCTCTCTATTCCAAGGTGGAGCGACATTGCAAGTAAGTATTCTTGTGAATGATATGGGATTGCAGATTATGACAAAGAATCACGTAAATACATTGTTAAGTTTGAATATCCAAAATAAAGAATATGAAGATTAGGAATTTGGAATGAGTTCAAATATGAATATGGCATGAACACTTGAGTAATCTCAAAAATTGAGATACATAAATAATTTTCCATAAACACGATAATACCGATGTAACCAAAAGAGGCTGCGCCGTAAACCTTAATTACGACACAGCCTCTAACTCGTAGTAAGATAAAAGTTTTCAGACAGCAATCGTTTACATTAAAAAAGCCCGATTATTTGCAAAATTCGCAAGTTATTATTAATTTTGCTAACGTTCTAATAAAACAATCTTTAATGAAAACCTTTATCAGATATATAGCGGCCCTGCTGCTGATAACACTGAATGGCGCGCCGGCTGCGGCACAACCACGATGCAACGTACGCGTGTTCGGCACGGAAGATGGACTGCCCGCAGGTGTCATCTCCGGACTTGTACATTCCACGGACAACCTCACATGGATGGTTTCGTGGAACGGCTTGTCGTGTTATGACGGATATCGGTTCACCACCTTCCGCAATGTGCCGGGCAATACCATTCTGCCCACAAACCACCTGAAGGACATCGCGCATGGCAGAAACGGCAATCTGTGGACTGTTACTTACACTGACCGTGTGTATCTCTTCGACAGTCACGTATGCCAATACGTCGATGTTTCGGCCATGATAGACGCAAATGCCGGGAAAGACGGTGCAAAGAGTGCGGAGAAACCGTTTGAGCTGCGCAAGGTCTATCCTCTTCCAAACGGCAAGACATGGCTCGTGGGCAAGGGTACGACCCACTACCGGCTTACCGACTCGCTACTCACCGGGCGCAAGGGCATAGAACGCATGACCTTCGCGGGCAAGCTCCACAAAGTGTGTCTTGACGAAACCGGACGCGAGTGGTGCTTCACCGAGAAAGGCACATACTGCGACGGCAAGCTCGTGTCGAAGAAATACTATAACTATGTGTTTGTGATGAACGGCAAGACGTGGCTCGAACCTGTTGCCGGAAGAAAGGCCAACGCCTGCATTAAGCTCGACAATAACCGCATAGCTGTGGCTACCGACGCAGGCGTGGTGGTGAAAGACACGCGCAACGGCAGCGAACGGATGGTTCAGATAACCTCTCCCGCCAATCCGTCGCCCTCGGTGCGCTATTTGTTTGCCGACAGCAGGCACCGCCTGTGGTGCTTCACCGATGCGCCGGGAGTAACGATGGTTGATGCCGATGCGCCCGGAATGCCCGTGCAATGGCTTAATGTAGATATGCAAGATGCCACTTTTGAGACGGCATCCGAGCATCCGGTATTTCACGAGGATGCCAACAAGACCGTGTGGGTGATACCCCGTGGCGGCACGTTCTCCTACTTCGACGAGCGTACCCGCAAGCTCATGGCCTATCCGCTTATACCCTCAAACGGATTCAGGCACGCCATTCCATGCGTAAGACGCCATTACGGCGACCGTCAGGGCAATCTGTGGCTGCTTTGCCAGCACAATCTTGTGTTGGTGAACTTCTTGTATTCCAACGTCAGCGTAGACCGCCGCAACGATAACCGCGACACTCGCGCCGTGCTGCAAGACAAGTCGGGCGCGCTGATTACGGGTACGATAGACGGCGACCTCTATGGCGCAGGCTTCCAATTCCGTGCGAAGAAAGGCATCTACTCACTCTTCCGCGACAGCAAGAACCGCCTGTGGGCAGGCACGAAGGGCGACGGACTCTATGTGTTCATGCCCGATGGCACGCAGCGTCACTATGTGCATGACGATGCTGACAAGTATTCCATCAGTTGCAACAACATATATGACATTAGCGAGGACACCCGGGGGCGCATTCTCGTTGCCGCGTTTGACGGCGGACTGAACATCATCGACGAGGCAGGCGGTGGCACGGCGAAAGGGCAGGCGGTGCGCTTTATCCACTTTGGCAACGAGTTGAAAGGTTATAATCTCCTTATATATAATAAGGTGAGGCGCATAGAGGTGATGCCCGGCGGCACCATACTGCTGTCGACGACAGGCGGACTGCTCGCGTATTCCGACCGCTACCGCTCGCCACGGGATATACGTTTCTTTGTTTCCCGGCACGTCAACGGCGACAAAAACTCGCTGCTCACCGATGAAGTGATGCAGACCTGCCGCATGAAAGACGGCCGGATATATGTCGTTACGTTGGGCGGAGGCTGCCAGAGGATAGTGTCGAAGAATCTTTTGGCCGATGGATTGCGCTTCGAGGAGGTGAAGATACCCATCGGACAGACTGTTCAGGGCCTTGCGCGCGATAATGCCGACAACCTGTGGCTTATAGGGGAGTCGCGCATCGCACGTCTCGACAGAAAGGGAAACATCACTGAATACAGTGCCAATGAGCTTGGCTGCGTGAACATAACCGAAGCCCTGCCGTCGCACGATGTGCGTACAGACAGGATAGCCTTAGCCATCGAGGGCGGCACCTTGTCGTTCCTGCCGAGGCAGATGGGCAAGAGCAAGTTCCGCCCGTCAATCCTGTTTACGGCGGTAGACTATCACGACAACGAGGGAATGCATCCGCTCCTGAACATCGGACGGCTCGAAGTGGCGGTGGACAAACGTTCGCTGACTGTGTATTTCTCGGCTCTCGACTACACCGAGAACAGCGGAATACGCTATGCCTACCGTCTTGACGACGGCACTTGGACTTACATCCGTAGTGGCAGCAACAATGCCTCGTTCACTAATTTCCCCGCCGGCGAGCACCGGCTCTATGTAAGGAGCACCAACAGCGACGGCGTGTGGATGGACAATGTGAAGTCTATCGATATCTATGCCGAGCCTACATTCTTTGAGAGTTGGTGGGGGCGGACCATTATCGTGCTGTTGCTTCTGGCCTGTCTGGCATACGGAATGGTTTATTATATGCGCAAGAAGAAGGTAGAAATAACCGAAGAAGCCGTGGAACAAGCCGATGCCGGAAAAGTGCGTTTCCTGTTAAAAACGCCCGAATTCATCGACCGCGATAAGGAATTTATGGACACTCTGCTCGCATATATAGAGGAGAATATCGGCGATTCCGAGTTGCGTGTGGACGATATGGCATCGCAGCTCCGTATGTCGCGCACTGTTTTCTATGAGCGGATAAAGGAGATTGCCGACATGGCACCCGCCGACTTCCTGCGCCATGTGCGTATGCAGCGTGCCGTGGAACTGATAAAAGGTACGCGTGAGCCTTTCTCGCAGATTTCATATCAGGTGGGTTTCACCGACCCGAAGTATTTCAGCAAGTGCTTCAAGAAGCACACGGGAATGTCGCCGTCCGAATATCGCAAGGCATCGCAGAAAGAATAGATGTCTCGTAGCTATATACAAGCATTTTTATAGAGGCATCGGTTGCCTTTTATATTAGAATGTATCTATTTTTATCATGTCTCGCCCCACCATGAAGGGAACGCTCCCTACGTGGTGGGTATTTTTGTACGCCATGCGTTTTTTATGCGTATAAAAACTATCGGGAATCCCTGTTTTACCCCGTTTGCGATAGTTTTTACCCCTTATATTTTTTGTTTGCCGATTAATTTTGCGATAAAGAAATTCAAAAACTATAATAAACTTGGCTCATCTACTATAATAAACAATACATCTACTATAATGAACTTGACTCATCTACTATAATTTAAAAAAGAAAATTATCAAAAGAATTACATTTTGTTTTATTAGTTTTAGCCTTCGTCTCCATTCTATCGTCAGGGAGACGGAGGTTTTTTTGTCGTTTATGAAAAGAATTACATTAATTAATAGCGGTGTTTGATAATTATTTGTATCTTTGCATATTACTTCTGCACGGTTACATTTACTGACGATAATCAAAAAATAAAATGAAAACAAACTATGAATTGCGCTATGCAGCCCATCCCGAGGATGTGCGCCATTATGACACGGCACGGTTGCGTCGCGATTTCCTGATAGAGACTTTGTTTGTGAAAGATGAGGCAAACATGGTGTATTCAATGTATGACCGCATTGTCGTGGGTGGCGTTATGCCGGTGGACGAGGCCGTCAAATTGGAGGCCATCGACCCTTTGAAGGCGGAATACTTCACAAGCAGGCGCGAGGTTGGCGTGTTCAACGTCGGCGGTGAGGGTACTGTGAAGGTTGGCGACGAGACTTTCGAGATGGGATATAAGGATGCGTTATATATAGGTAGTGGCGACCGTGATGTCGTTTTCGAGAGCAAGGACGCGGCAACCCCCGCGAAATTCTATTTCAACTCGGCTACGGCACACAAGGAATATCCGTGCAGGAAGGTGTCGAAGCAGGATGCGGTGAGCGTTCACATGGGTTCGCTGGAGATGAGTAACGAACGGACGATAAACAAGATGCTCGTGAATCAGGTGGTGCCGACGTGCCAGTTGCAGATGGGAATGACCGAGCTGGCTACGGGAAGCGTGTGGAACACGATGCCGGCGCATATCCACAGTAGGAGAATGGAGGCTTACTTCTATTTTGAAGTGCCCGAAGGACAGGCCGTATGCCACATGATGGGTGAGCCGCAGGAGACCCGCCATATATGGATGAAGGGCGAGCAGGCAGTGCTCTCACCGGAATGGAGTATCCATAGCGCGGCAGCCACGCACAACTATACATTTATCTGGGGCATGGGCGGTGAGAACTTAGACTACGGCGACCAGGACTTCTTCGAGATAACGGATTTAAGATAGATTCTCGGAGGTAAGAGGTAAGGAGTGAGAGGTAAGAGATATGCCTTATTGCTCAGTATTTCGGGCGTTTTGCCCGTATTATAAATCACATAAGAGGGAAGTATGAAGAGGGAAGAGTGAAGACTGCGAAGCTGATGAGCTTGTGAAGTTTATGAGCACGCGAACTAATCCAAAACCTTGATAAATATAAAAAGGTAGCAACTCGTCAACTTGCCAACTAAAAAGACATTTGTCAGAACTCCTGAACTCCTGTCTCCTGTCTCCTATAATATATAAGGAATGGCAAACCCTTGAAACAATAATTTAACAATCAAAAAAACAATGGAAAGTTTAAAAGCATTTTCACTTGAAGGTAAGAACGCCTGGATTACCGGCGCATCTTACGGTATCGGCTTCAACATTGCAAAGGCATTTGTTGCTGCCGGCGTAAAGAACATCATCTTTAACGACATTAACGAGGCTGCCCTTGAGCGCGGTCTGGCCAACTATAAGGAGGCTGGCATCGAGAACGTACACGGCTATGTGTGCGACGTTACTAAGGAAGACGACGTTAAGGCTCTCGTGGAGAAGATTCACGCAGAGGTAGGTCAGATAGACATCCTCGTGAACAACGCAGGTATCATCAAACGTATTCCTATGCACGAGATGAAACGCGCAGAGTTCCAGCAGGTTATCGACATCGACCTCGTAGGTCCGTTCATCGTTTCTGCCGCCGTGCTTCCTGAGATGATGGAGCGCAAGGAGGGTAAGATTATCAATATTTGCTCTATGATGTCTGAGCTCGGACGTGAGACCGTGTCGGCTTACGCTGCCGCTAAGGGTGGATTGAAGATGCTTACACGCAACATCTGCTCAGAGTACGGAGAGTACAATATCCAGTGTAACGGTATCGGTCCGGGTTACATCGCTACTCCGCAGACAGCCCCGCTTCGCGAGCGTCAGGCAGACGGCAGCCGTCATCCGTTCGACAGTTTCATCTGCGCCAAGACTCCGGCAGGCCGCTGGCTCGACCCGTCTGAACTCGGCGGTCCGGCAGTGTTCCTCGCTTCTAAGGCTTCCGACGCTGTCAACGGCCACGTACTCTATGTGGACGGCGGTATCCTTGCCTATATCGGTAAGCAGCCTAAGTAAGGGATAGAAGTTCCGTATGTTTGTTGCATGATGTCGGCAAACGGTATGGCGAGTGGGTAAGCCGTTCGCATAGGATGACGGTTGTGTCGCTGTAACTTTCGGAACGTAAATGTATAAATTGAAAATTCGTCGAACTCACGTTAAAGAAGAAACTGTGTCGTAATTACTTTTACGGTGCAGTTTTTTTGTTTTTTATTAAATATCAGTCGCTTACGCGTTATTACCGATGCTTAATTTTGTGGATAATTTGTCAAAAGAATCTTTGCGTTTTTTCTCACCTATCTATATTCGCCTTCCCCCTGTTTATTTGTAACTGGTTGATTATTAAGGATATAACTTTTTGACGCTCCAAAAAAGTCTATATCCTCGGATATTAGTTTTGATAAGGCTTGTAATGTGTTGTCAAATTGTCTAATTTTGTAGCCGTTAAGAATTTGAAAACTTAAACGGAAATGTCATAGCCAATATGGCTTTAATTAAATAGTAACTTATTATCAATAAGTGTTTCATGTAGGCAGTTAGTTATATTTATGAGAGAAACGGACATCCGGCATAGACAAGATGCCGGTGTCCGTTACAAATGTCTTGGCAAACAGTTATGATATCAAAGGAAAACAACTTATATATAAGTATAATAAATAAATAAAAATGAAAAAACGTGTACTGTTATCTTCTGTCTTACTCATTCTGTGCCTGATACAGGCTGTGGCGGGGAGTTATTTTTACAAAATCAAACTAATTAATGATGATGGAAGTTTGGGAGGGTGGTCTCCGTATATTGAGGTCAGATATGACAATGTATCGAAGACATATATTAATGGTCCGAAAAGTTTCCTCGAAGGAAAAACAGTGATAGATGAGGATGGAAAACCTCATACCCTGCCCAATAGTGATCCGTCGAAGATTTGGGGAATGGTTTTTGCCAATGAGAAAGGAAGGAACAAAGGAACGTATGAGAACATACTTGAAGATAAGCCCGAATATGACGCGTGGACGAAAATACGCAAGCACATAAAGTATCTTGAATTGCGTGAGTATGTGCGTACCCAATATACCGATAAAGGATATTTCATGGATATGCACAAACTTGAGACACTGGAATTGCCTAAAAGCGGCATGAATGTGGGTGGGGGAGAACTCGATTGCCAATACTATTTTGCCAATGCCGACAATCTGAAGCAAATTACGATATATGATGATAATGCTCGCGATACTTTTGATATAACAGCTGCATCGGTTAAAGGCAAGCAACTGCTTAACAGGGTTGGACCTTATATGTTTGCCAACTGTTATAGCTTGCCTACCAAATATATAAACAGGTTGATAAAGAATGCCACAGAGATACGAAACAATGCTTTTTACGCTGATAACGGCACTCGTGATAAATTCAAAGATGGCGTAGACAATAATAGTATACCTATAGAGATATCAAGTTCTACGACGGTAATAGGCAAACAAGCGTTCCTTAATAGGGTGAAGGAAACCGGCTTGAACATAAGCAGCAATAACCTGAATATAGGACAGGATGCATTCAAAGCCTGTGACAATCTCGCAAGGATCAGTGTTCCTGCGAATGCAGAGCTAAGCATAGATAAAGATGCTTTTGCGATGTGTAAACAGTTAAACACTTTCGATAACCTTACAACGGCGAATATTAAGTCCCTCGGTACTGGTGTGTTCGGTGACTGCCGTTCCATGACTAATGAATTCGTGAACGGAGTGTTGGCGTCTTATGCACGCAATGGAGCGACAAAGATACCTGCTTATCTGTTCTATGGATGTAACGGGCAGGACGGGCACGACGGTAAAACACAAGGTAAGAATCGCTGTACTTTTACCAAATTGATTATTCCTAAGGAATTTACTGTGATTGGCGATGGCGCGTTCGCCTCTTCTAATGACGCTAAGGTGAAGCTCGATTCCATAACTGTTAATGCTGGTAAGGCTCCCCAATGTTTGGACAATAGCGGAGCGACTGATGAATATGCTGGCATAAAGAACACGAAAGTGTTCAAATCTGTAGACCCGAACACCACGACAGTAGTCTTTGCAAACGACGCCGAAGGATGGAATTCTGAAGAGAATGCCGGTTTCTTGACTTACATGAAGGATAATTCGGAGTTCCAACGTCTGCTCACCAAAGACCTCTACAGTGACAAAACAGAGTATATCAACGTGCCGCAGCAGCACGCAATAGTCAAGATGCACCGTAAGCTGAAAAAAGGTTGGAATACTATCTGTCTGCCTTTCGGCGTGAACTACAGGTATTGTTCTTTATGGGGCGAGTACGCAAATAAGCAGGCTCACAATGCACGTATAATTGTAAACGGACTGACTGGCGATGACATGAATGCTGATAATGACCCGGATTTCAAGGTTGGCGTGTACAGGGGATATTGGAAAGAAGGCAAGGTGTTTATGTTCCTCGACTATAAGAACTTTGACACTTATCCAATGGACTTCTGCGAGACATTCCTCGTAAAGTTGAGAGAAAAGGATATCAAAGCTGACGGCGTTTATACTTTTTGGAATGTAGACCTGAACTACTGTTGGACTGCCGATGGCAAGGATGGAAATGATGGTAATTGGACATCTGTTATCTACAAAGCTAAGGACATGCCAACGCAGCCAAAAGCGTTTAGAGGTGATGTGAATGCTGAGGCTCCGGCGTTCAAAGACAGGGCAAGCTATGACGAATACGAGCTTAAAGGCTCTGTCATCCAGCGTACAGGTACGGTGGGAGATTTAGGAGGCATGATAACCACCAATGATTACTTCTTCCAGCAAGACGATAATGGCGCGATGAAACTCTACCGTTATGATGCGAACAATAAATATGGCATACGTGGATTCAGCGGCTGGTTCCATAAGATTGCCAATAAAGCTTCGGTAAAGGAATTCTCCATAGGATTGTTCAGCGACAACGATACCACTCCGATAGAGATGATAAAGAACGAGGAACTGAACGGTGGCATGGCAGGCAACGTATATAGTATGAGCGGTGTGCTCATGAAAGCCAATGCCACGGACTTGGACAATCTGCCAAAGGGAATATATATCGTGAACGGAAAGAAATATATAGTAAAGTAAGGAGATGGCAATCATGAAAAAGAAATATATCAAACCGATGGTAACCAGTGTGCGTGCCGCAGAGGAAGCGATAATGGTGGGTGCTTCTCTCTATGACTTTAACAATAAAGACTCTGAAGAGACAATTGCCGGCGAACAGCGCCCAACCATCGATTGGCCTAAACAGGAAGGCGGCATTATCTGGAACGACTGACAATATTGTATTGTAACCTTCAAGCAAAAAACAAATGAGTAAAATGAAAATATTAAAGTCATTAACCTTATTGCTCGCTCTTGTGTTTTCGGGAGCTGGTGATGTTACCGCACAATCCACTGGCGTGTACGTTGGCGGACATATCCGCCGTGAGCGTCCGGCAACCATAGAGAAGTTGCGTAACTCAGGATTTACATACGTCATACTCTTCAATGTCAACGTGGAGCCAGACGGTACGCTGACTACTGATGGTGAGACGGTGTGCAAGGACGGCAAGTATGTGTTTGGAAATACACAGCCCGATTATGTGTCAGACATAAAAAAACTGAAGCAGTCGCCTACCACCATTAGCAGAATAGAAATATGTATAGGTGGTTGGGGAAACGAGTCTTATAAACGCATCAAGGATCTTATAAACAGCGGTGGGACTGGCAGTGGCTCCAATCTATACAGGAACTTTAAGGCTCTGAAAGATGCCATACCCGAGATTGATGCCGTGAACAATGACGATGAGCATTGCTATGACGTTAGTACGGCTGTGAAGTTCCATAAGATGATGTATGACCTTGGATATAAAACAACCGTCGCGCCATACACGAATCGTGGATTTTGGGAGAGTCTTGTCTCACAACTCGGAGACAGATGCGACAGGATACTCATACAGTGCTATGATGGCGGTGCGGGAAACAATCCCTCTGACTGGCACTTCGGCAATAGAGTGTTGCACGCCGGCAGGATGAACTATCAGGAAGGCGGCGTGGATGCCTGCGTGGCACAGATGGAATCGTGGAAGAATAACAACGGTGTGAGTGGCGGTTTTATATGGGTTTATAATGACGAGACATGGAACCTTAACCAGTGGGCGACAAGGATGTTGCGCGTGTTCGGCACTAAATCGTCTGATGACGGAAGAGTAACGCTCTATGCTGATTCAGACTATAGTGGCTATTCCAAGTCCTTGCCGGAGGGGAACTATACACAGGCAGACCTCGCGATGTATGGCATTACAGCCAAAGATATATCTTCATTGAAGGTTACAAAGGGCTTTAAGGTTACGCTCTATGAGAATGCTGACCTCACGGGCGGCTCGAAGAGCTGGACTTCTGATGCGTCTTTTGTGGGGGAGGATTGGAACGATAAAGCCAGTTCGTTGAGGATTGAACCTTGCGGGAAGAGCGGTATGTCTGGCAATTTCAAACTGCAGAATCGCAACAGCGGTAAGTTTCTCGACCTTGACAACAACAGCACAGCCAACAATACCGCCATCATTCAGTATGACGATGAGGGTGTCGAAGCCTCCCAGACTTGGACACTGACCGAGGTTGACGGTGGCAGGGGTGTGTATTCCATCTGTGCATACGGTAACAAGGGGCGCGGTATGGACGTTGTAGACTGGTCTAAGGACAATGGTGCTCAGGTGCAGCTCTACGACTATTTGGGCAACAGTCACCAGCAGTTTATCCTCTATGACCACGGTGATGGTTACTACCAGCTTGTAGCCCGCAATAGCGGCAAGGTAGTCGAGATACCCGGTTCGAGCAAGAACAACGGCGAGTGGATAAAGATTTACGACAACAATGGCAGTGCGACTCAGCAGTGGTCATTGGTAGAGAATACCTGTAATGAAGCCTCTGCGGTTACCCTTTATGTTGACGCCGACTATAAAGGAAAGGCCGTTACGCTCTCCGAGGGCGAGTACACCCTCAGCCGTCTTGGTCTTTTCAACGTGAAGGACAATGATATGAGTTCTCTGAAGGTTACTCCCGGCTTCAAGGCCATAATTTATGAGGATGACAATTTTGGCGGTAAGAGTAAGTCTTATACCTCGTCCACATCTTCTGTAGGTGGAGATTGGAACGACAAGATGTCGTCTATCCGTGTAGAAGTATGCGGTCAATCCGGTCTTGCTGGAGACTATAAACTTCAGAACCGCAACAGCGGTAAGTTTCTCGATCTTGAGAACAACAGCACAGCCAACAATACCGCCATTATCCAGTATGACGATGAGGGTACAGACGCCTCCCAGATATGGGTTCTGACCGAGGTTGAGAGCGGTAAAGGCGTATATTCCATCTGTACATCATCCGACCGCCGTCAGGGAATGGACGTTGCCGATTGGTCTCGTGACAACGGTGCTCAGGTTCAAGTTTACGAATATGTGGGCGGCAGAAACCAGCAGTTTATCATTGTCGATAGAGGCGAAGGCTACTATCAGCTTGTAGCCCGCAATAGCGGCAAGGTAGTAGAGATACCCAGTTCGAGCACGGACAATGGCGAGTGGATAAAGCTCTATGATAACAACGGTACGGCTACCCAACAGTGGAAGCTTATCGAGCGTTCGGTTTATGTTGGTATAGGCAATGTCGGCGGCGTAGCAGGAGTGAACGTATCTCAGAACGGAAATACCATCATCGTGAATGGTGCGAAGGGTAAAAATATTGCTGTTTACAGCGTGAGCGGTATGCTTTTGTATTCCGCTCCGATAGATTCCGATAGCTATTCTATATTGATGAGCGATATGTCGACAGGTGTCTATATTGTGAAGATAGACTCCGTTACCTATAAGATACTCATTAAACGATGAAAAAATCATTTTCTAACTATCAAGAATATTAATTATGAAAAAACCTTGTTTTATTTTACTGTTGGCACTTCTTTGTTGCGTAATGCAGAAAGTCACGGCGCAGAATATTCCAATTGAAATTGTAAACAACTCGGTATTTCCTGATGACAAAGTATATGTCGCTATCATCGGAAAGAAAGTAAGCGATGATACACCTATATATTACGACCTCGCAAGTAATAACGCGGGCGATGCTTCGCTCAAAGCTTTGACTACTGATCTCAACACCCTGCATAAAGAAGGAGGAGACAGAGGTTATGCTAATGTGTTCACCACGCTCGACAGAATAAAGAACAAGACCGTATACGTAGACAAAACTCATGCCTGCCGTATGTTCTTCGGGTTCAACTCGCCACTTTATCTCCATGTAAACGATAATAACGGAGGATATGCCGGAGCCGATATGCAGAATCCTACGGACCCCAATATTGACGTGCGTTGGGAACTGATAGAGTTCACTTACGACCGGTATGGTGTGATGTTCATCAATACAACACGTGTGGACGCATTCCAATATCCTATGGGACTTGAACTTTACGGTAACGCTGCGGCTGGTGCCAACAACCCATATACCAAGCGTGGTGAGGTAAATACCTATGAGGAGATTATCAAGCGCTGGCGTGAGGAGAACGGAGGTAATATCTTCTCCAACTGTCTGAAGAACAAGATAACAAAGGATAATCTTGGCGGAATCATCATGCAACCGTCTAAAGTGGCTGAGGTGAAGAATCAGGGCTATTTCAATGAATATATCAACCGTATATGGAGAGAGTTCAGCTCAAAGGACATATATGTGGATATGGGCGATCAGTTAGGATTATGGCGTGGCAGAGTGAATGGCAATAACTTCGTTCTGAAAAGCGAAGCTGGTCCACGCAAGGGGCAGACTGCCGTTGTTGGTAAGCCGACAACCATTGATGTGATAGAAGGCGCGGGCGAATTTGCAAGATTCAATGGCAATGATGCCGACCTGCCCGTACAGGCGATGTTCTGCGGAGCGATGAATCGTGGCGTGATAAGGACAAATCTTGCAAGCGGCGAGTTGCAGTGCTGGGGCGATACCGGACGTTTCTTCAAAACCGATATATGCAACCCTTACGTGAAATTCTTCCATCAGACAGATATCAGCCATGATGGCTATACTTACGCATTTGCTTATGATGACACTTTCGACCAAAGTGCGACGTGTGCTACCAGTCATCCAGAACGTGCGGTGGTTACACTCGGAGGCTTTTACGGCCAAACAGATCCGATAACCCCACAGCCTGAGATTTCTGCCGCACCTAAACCCGTACATCCGGCAGCCAATGTGAAATCGGTCTACAGCGACAGTTACACCTCGCTCGTCCCTGGTATGTTTATAGGCTCTTGGTCGCAACAGACTGCGACTCAGGAGATAGTCCTCGATGGCGATAAAGCATTAAAAAATACAAATTTCAACTATGTAGGAATAGAATTCGGCGGTGGCGAGATTAATGCGTCTGATATGGAATACATTCATCTTGATGTTTATCCGCTTTCTTCTTTTACGTTGAACGTTTATCCGATATGCTACAACAACGATGAGAGCGTCAATGATTTATTGAAGAAACCGATATCTCTTACAGCCAACCAATGGAACTCTGTAGATATTCCAATGACTGATTTCAGCGGTCTTAACTCTTCGCGGATATTCCAGTTTAAGTTTGATAACGGTAATGGTGAGACATTCTATCTCGACAACTTATATTTCTATAAGAATGGTTTGCCTGACGGAATAAACGCCATTGAGGCGGCTGTACAGAACACTGGGACTTGGTATAACCTGTGGGGACAGAGGCAGAGCGGTGACGCTGCTTCGTTGCCAAAGGGCGTGTATATTCACAACGGGAAGAAAATACTGGTTAAATAATGCGTGGAAAGCACGGCACTTACTTAATACGGCGTGAGTTATAGGTTATTCTCATTGCTTTGGGAAAGCAAAGGAACTCCTGTTAATATTCAAACATAATGTAAAAGCAAAAACGCGAAAATTTCTTCTATTTGAGGCTCTTTCGAAGAAATTTTCGCGTTTTTAATCATTATGATAATGAAGTGCGATGCGATTGCTATTTTTTTTTATGAACAAAAGGGATATAAATATGATAAGACTGAATATTCTTCTAAAGATAATTTCGTGTGTGGTGTTGTCGCTACCGGCATTTGCCGTAGTCTCTGCACAAAAGGCCCATATCTACACAACTACGGAAGACGGCACTAAATTGTTGTCGGAAACGGTGATGAACACAACGATTGGTAGCCCGACGACAAATTATGTGCGTATTAATGCCGCCAAGAACTATCAGATGATAGATGGTTTCGGATTCGCTCTTACAGGTGGTTCATGTTATAATCTAATGAGAATGAGTGCGGAAGAGCGTGCCACGTTACTTACGAAGATTTTCTCCGAGAGCCGAGGCTATGGCGCAAGCTATGTGCGTATAAGTATTGGATGCAGTGATTTCTCACGGTCGCGCTACACTCTTTGTGACACAAAAGGAATAGAACATTTTGCTCTTCAGAGTGAAGAAACAGACTATGTGATACCCGTTTTGAGGGAGGTTATGGCGATAAACCCAAAACTGAAGGTTATAGCTGCGCCGTGGACTGCGCCACGATGGATGAAGGTGAGCGACAAGAACGGCTCTGTTCCGTATGACAATTATGTGGGTGGACATCTCAATAAGGCTTATTATGCCGATTATGCTGAGTATTTCGTGAGGTTCGTGAAGGCTATGAGGGACAACGGTATCACCATCAATGCCGTGACTCCTCAGAACGAACCTGGTAATGGTGCAAATGAAGGAGGAGCTATGCTTATGGACGCTGACGAGGAGGCTGCTTTTGTTAGAGTCCTCGCGTCGGCTTTCCACAATGCCGGATTGAATACAAATATATATGTGTTCGATCATAATTTTGATAATGAACAACACGCTGAGCAGGTTATTTCTTATCTGAAATCATCGTCATTTCTTGGTGACGACCTTGTGTCGGGTGCCGCATTTCATAATTATGGTGGTGATCCGGCAGCTATGGCGACATTCCACAACAATACTGGAAAGACTGCTATATATACCGAGACAAGTATCGGTACGTGGAATGATGGGCGCAATCTGAACGGGAAACTATGTGGGGAGTTCAATTGGTCGGGACTGCGCGCGTTGCAGAATTATTGCAGCGGATTTATCGCATGGAATCTGATACTCGACTATAATGGCAGACCGACCACATTGTCCAATAGTTCTGTGTATGGAAATATAGAGATTAATCCCTCAGACTATTCACTTGCGTCGGTACGCTATAACCGTGATTACTATATAGTATGCCAACTATCAGCGGTTATCCGTCCTGGAGCAGTGAGGTGTGATTATATGGATAATGGTGTGCCAAGAGATGATTGGGATCTTAATTATGTTGCGTTGAAGAATCCGGATGGCACCATAGCCTTTGTTATCAGCAACAAAACATCTACAAGCAGACATATAAATCTTGCCTCGGACGGCGAGTATGTGAATGTTAGCATACCGGCAAAGAGTGTTGTCTCTGTTCTCTTGGGCGATACAGAACAAGGCTCTTTGGCATTTGACGGTGTGCGGATGACACCTTCCGATGATTGGAAGAGTTTTTCTGTAAATGTATATCTCGAAAGAGGAAAAACCTATACGGCGACAGGTGATGATGCCTTCTTGGCGGCAGATTTCTATGAGGATCCTGACTTTTTTGTTAAATCAGGTGGCGGCCGCTTCACGTTCTTGGCTCTCAGTGGTTATTATAACATCAAGTTTGTGCCGGAAACGAAGAGTTTCCGTATATATGCCATCAGTGAGAATGGTAATCCGTTGAGCCTTAATGACGATGGAACCGGGGCGTTGTGGGCTATCGGCAGTGAAGGATTGCATAAACCATTATATAGCTATATAAGCAATCAAGGCTGGTGGACAGATACAGACCATGCTACGTGTCTTGCTCCAGTGGACAATAGGAAATATCAAATGACACTTACGATAGGCCGGCAGCTTAAAGCTGACAATGTAGATTTCAAGTTCTTCGGACAAGCGGGATGGGGTACTGAGCTTAGTCCTGTCAGTGACTACAAGATTTCTTCTGCGAGTAATGTTTTTCTAATAGGAAATAAAGCGGTAAACGGTCATGATGACGGCAATGTGTATGTGGCTGACGGCGTAACGTTGCAGGATGGCAAGACATACCGTTTCACAGTTGATATGTCTGTCCCTTCATACCCAGTTATGTATGTAGATGACATATCGACAGGCATAAGTCTGCCTGCGGCGGATGCAGAAAAGCATTCTGTCCGATGGTTTACGCTTTCGGGAGTTGAGGTTGACAAACCACGTTCTAAGGGCGTTTATATCTGTAATGGCAGGAAAATTATGATAAAGTAATAATCAAAGAGGGCTGTGTCGTAATTAAGTTTTGACACAGCACCTTCCTTATTAGATGTAATTATTGTATTACAATCTTAATGTTCCTCTCCGCACGTGCTCCCTTTGTGTCTGTCGCGCTGATGTTTGCGATGTAAATGCCTTTGGACAGGCCGTCCGTTGAAGGCACCTGATGTATCGTTCCGTCGGCGGTGAGACCGGTGAAGTGGGCTGTTTGTGTTCCCGACACATTATATATAGATAGTGTGCCGTCGCTCCACGAGCCGGGTATGGCGTAAGAGAACAGTGATGTGGCAGGCGAATACTCCAGCGTCAGGGCGGAGTTGTTGCTCGAAATATCCTCGATACCTGTTGCCGATGAGGCTATGAGCAGCGATGTTTGCCTGTCGTCCGACCGTACCTCGGCTTTCAGATAGAGGGTGTTGTCGGGTGAAAGGTAGTAGACGCCCTTGTCTGCCGCATCAAACTCAGCCTTGCTTGAAACCTCTGCAAGGCTTGAGGTCTGCGCCGCAACGTTCTGCTCCACATGGTTTATATTATTAGTATATCCCGGAACAGTGAAGGTATAGACCCGCGATGAAGGCATACCTGCATAGCCTTGTCCTTCGTTGGTGACAGAGATGGTGTGTCCCGAAGCAGAACCGGAACCCTCGAAGCGTGTGATGGTGTATGCACCGTTTGTGAGTGAGGTCGTGGACTGATGGTCGTCGTCAAAGAGCGTTGAGGTAACGGTTTGGTTGTTGTCATCCATAAGATATGTTACCGACAGTCGGGAGTTGTCTATTCCGTTAGTATTTGTAAACGTGGGTTGCGAGAATCGCGCGATGAAAGACCCTTTGCGGCCGAAGTGCGGCAGAGTTTCTAATGGTGCGCTGTAATCAGTTGTTGTCCCGCCGTTGTATGTCTTGGTGAGGTCATTGAGGTCAACCCATTTCCCTGAGGGGAATGTTATCTTGCGCGAAGAACTGTTGTCCAGTACCGGCGCGACGAGAATATCGCGTCCCCAGAGGTATTCATCAATGCTGTTGCACAGAGTGCTGTTGTCAGTATCGTAGAAATTTACCGGTCGTGCGAGCGGTGTTCCTTTTGTGGCGTTCTCGTATGCGAGAGTGTAGGTGTAAGGCAGGTAACTGTATCTCATGTTGATATAGTTCCTGACATCGTTTAGCACAGAGGCGTAGCAGTTGTTGTAAGGCTCCGGCAGATATGTGGAGTGTGTTCTCATCATAGGAGAGAATACAGCCATCTCAATCCAGCGCAGGTACAGGCTTGGGTCGGTGTAGTTGTTCTCGACAGAGAAACCGCCCACGTCGGAGCCCATATAGCCTATGCCCGACATTCCCGCACTCACCAATGCCGGCACTTGTGCCTGCAGTCCGGCCCAACTTCGTTTAATATCTCCTGTCCACGGGAATACGGAGTAGCGTTGCATACCCGATGTCCCGGCGCGTGGCATCAGGAAAGGGCGCACATTGGGGAAGTCCTCCTTGAGTCCGCGGTAGACGCGTTCAATCCATAGGTTGCCGAATTCGTTGTGCACCTGCTCCACAGTTCCGCCTTTGTGGTGTGAGTCGCCGTCGTGTCTCTCCGGTTCGCCGAGGTCGAGCCACCATCCGCCGACGCCATCTTCGGTTCTCGCTTTGTAGAACTGCCACATCCAGTCCATCGCCTCGGGGTTGGTGGCATCTATCAGTCCTACCTTGTTTGCTCCGAGCCATCCCATGTCTGCCACGTCCTCATCGGCGAAATAGCCTTTCTGACGGAGCGGCTCGTAGTTCACGGTATTGGAAGTGAAGAACGGTTCGGTGATGCAGATGGTCTTTACGCCCTGCTGGTTGAAGTTGGAGAGCATCTCCTGCGGGTTGTTCCAATTCGCCTTATACCAGTCGAGGTTTCCCATTCCCGAGTTTTCGGCACCCTGCCAATACAGGTCGAAGACGATAGCATCGATGGGCAGTCCGGCTGCCTTTATGGAACTTATCACCCCTTCGGCTTCCTGTCTTGTCCTGTATCCGTATCGGGAAGTTATGTATCCTAATGCCCAGTAAGGCGGCAACTCCTGTCTTCCGGTGAGGAAAGTGTAGTTTTCCAGCACCGACTCCATAGTCCCGTCTCCTCCGATGTAATAATATGATATTGGGTTCAGGCTTCCTGACTGGTATGAAGTGCCTGCCGCCGATGGCTGAAGCGTGGCGTTGCGGTAGTGGTCGTCGAAGAGAATGCCGTATCCCGATGTGGAGACTGTGAACGGGACGCAGATGTTATGCGGTGCTGACCATTTGTTGTCCCAGCCACCGGTCTGCGTGTTGTTCATTACAAGCGATCTGCCTTCGAGGTTTGTTGCCTGTCCGTTATAGCCTGCTCCGTAGAAGGCTACGTCGCCCATTCCCGCGAACAAGGCTCGGCGCGGTACGGAACTGTTGTCCAGTCCTCCGTTCTCCTCGAGCCTGACGTTGCCGTCCTTGTCAAGGAAAGCCAGTCCGCAGTTGTCTTTCGACATCCTTACTGTGGCCTCACCTGTCTTGATGTACAGGCAGTCATTGTCCTCCTCGATGCTGAAACCGCAGTCAGGACGCGCGCTTACTGTTATCGATGTGCGTTCGCCGGTGTTGTCTTTTTTGGCTTGTGTGAACACCTTGAACACATATTTATTATATGGCGTGATGATGAGAGTGCCGTTCTCGGCCTTCACCGTTAGAGCCTCTGCATCGTAGGAATGTGATATATATTTGCCCAAAGTGCTGTTGTCTCTGCTCAGCGGGACGATTATGTCGCCTCCGTCAGCGGTTTTCCCTTCCTTTTTGGTGTCCGCGCTTCTCATAACTAAAGCCAGGGCGGTGACCTTTTCGTTGGCACTCAATCCGAAATAAGTCTTTGGAGTCAGCCGTAAGGTGTATATATCAGGGTCGGTGACAGACCTTGTAAGCCTGTATTTGACGCTGTTGTCGCCCCATTCGGGCGTGTGCTTCCAATCAGAAGTAGACGTGCTTTCGAGCGTAAGGACGCCGATGTGGCAGTACACGTCATCCGTGTATCCTTTCAGTGCTGCGTTTCCACGGGCCGCGTTATAATAAACTGTAATCTCGTCGTCTTGGGTCGCGCCTTTTGGTTCATACCAGCACAGCCGAGGATCATCTGATGTCTGTGCTGCCAATGTGTTGGCAATGAGCGTAAAGGCAAATAATAGTATTTTGCTGCTGAAATTCAAATTCATCTGAGTGATTAGGTTATATTAGTTTCAAAAAGTTGTATGTTTGTATCTGTCTTTTCCTTTTATGGTATGGAATCGGAAGGTAGATGAATAATAAAAGCGACTTTAATAAGTCGCTTTTAATTATTTTGTATAATCCTTATAGGTTATTTTACTGCGTCAGCGAGTTCTGCGCCAGCCTTGAACTTAGCAACCTTCTTAGCTGCGATAGTGATTTTCTGCTTTGTTGCAGGGTTGATACCCTCGCGTGCCGGACGCTCAGCTACTGCAAATGTACCGAAGCCGATGAGCTGTACTTTGTCGCCATTAACGAGAGCGTTCTTGATAGCCTCTACTGTAGCGTCTAATGCTTTCTTTGAATCTGCTTTACTAAGGCCTGCACCTGCTGCGATTGCGTCGATTAATTCTGTCTTGTTCATACTTTTCTATATTTAATGATTAAAAAATTGATATGTTTCGGTTTTTACAAGGCAAATATATAAGAATAGTTTTACAAATCAAACAAAAAATAAAAAAAAATGAAGAAATTAGCCTAAAAAACTCGTATTAACGCGGTTTTGGGGCTGTTGGCGGGATTTTTTTTCGTACTTTTGCCCTGTATTAATTAAAAATAGTCTTTTTATGCGCAATATACCGCCAATAACAAAGAATCTGCTTATCATCAACGTGATAATGTTTCTTGCCACTGAAGTGCTTAATAGAACGGGCATTGACCTTTCCAATGTTTTGGGCTTGCATTTCTTTATGGCGAAGGACTTCGGCATCTATCAGTTGTTCACATATATGTTCATGCACGCGGGACTCACTCATCTCTTTTTTAATATGTTCGCGTTGTGGATGTTCGGATGCGTGGTGGAAGGAGTATGGGGGGCGAAGAAGTTCCTGTTCTATTATCTCCTTTGCGGCGTGGGAGCCGGACTGATGCAGGAGGGTGCGCAGTTTGTGAACTATGCCATGCAGGGATATGCGGCATACGACACTATAATGATGAATGGAATAATTATGCCTATGCCCGAATACCTGAACTTGTGGACAACCGTGGGAGCTTCGGGAGCCATCTATGCCATATTGCTCGCCTTCGGAATGATATTTCCCGAGGAACGTATCTTTATCTTCCCGCTGCCTATTCCGATAAAGGCCAAGTGGTTTGTGATGATATATGTGGCTATCGAACTGTTCTCGGCTATCGGCAGCACGGGCGACGGCGTGGCTCATGTGGCGCATCTTGGCGGTATGCTTTTCGGCTTCCTGCTCATCAAATACTGGAAAAGACACCCTTATGGAGGGACGGGCGACTTCGGTATGGCGCGTGGAAGGCAGTTCTTCGATCGTATGCACAGCAACTGGGAACAGCACCGTTTCCATACGACGGCGGGCAAGGCTTCGAAGCAAAACAACGATGTGCGGACAGAAAGCGATTGGGACTATAACGCCCGGAAGAAGGCAGAGCAGGACGAGATTGACCGTATTCTGGACAAGATACGCAAGAGCGGTTATGACAGTCTGACGCGAGAGGAGAAGCAACGGCTGTTTGACAGTAGTCGTAAATAAAGCGTGGTGATGGGCAAAAGGTTAAAATCATTTACGCTGAAGATGATAGGCGGGGCGAATGTCGCCACGATTATCATTATGTTATTAATCGGTTATTCGGGTAATATCAATCCGGCGGAGCATCCTACGATAGCTTCCGTAGGCTTGTTTTTCCCTATCTTCCTCGTAATCAATCTGTTGTTTCTCGTCTTTTGGATATTGTTCTATTGGCGCGGTGCATTGATTCCGATACTCGGCTACATTGTCGCGTATGTGCCGGTGCGCACATATATACCTTTTAATTACCCGTCGGCTCCGCCCGAAGGAGCCATCAAGGTGCTTTCCTTTAATGTCTATAATTTCGCGGTTGCTGACGGTGGGCGCGGCTTGGACAATGGGATTGTGGACTACATCATCAACAGCGGTGCCGATATCGTATGCTTGCAGGAGGCTGCCATGCACGTATTGGACCTTGAAGAGGTCGCTCCGGTACTGAAAAAGGAATATCCCCACAGTATAGTTTATGGCGCCGACTCCAACCAGGACTGCCTTTCCATCTTCACAAAGTACCCCATTCTGCGCGCCGAACGCATCAAATACGACTCGGATTTCAATCTTAGTCTCGCTTATTACCTCAATATTGACGGTGAGGAAGTGCTTGTGGTGAACAATCACTTCGAGTCCAACAAGCTTAATCAGGAGGATAAGGACAAGTTCAAGAGTATAGTTAAGGGCACGATGGATAACGATTCGGTACGCACCGAGTCGAAATTGCTGCTCGGAAAACTCTCCGGCGCTGTCAAGGTGCGCGCTCCTCAGGTGCAGAAAGTGGCCGACTACGTGGCGAAAGCACGTAAAGAGCGTGGTATCAGTGCGATAGTGTGCGGCGATTTCAACGACACCCCCATTTCATTCTCGCATAAGAAACTGTCCGAAAACCTCACGGATTGCTACGTGGCGAGCGGCAACGGCCCGGGTTTTTCCTATCATCGGGCCGGTATGTTTGTGCGTATCGACAACATCTTCTGCTCCGAAGAATGGCAGCCGTATGCCGCCGAGGTCGACGATAAAATAACATTGTCTGACCATTATCCTATAATTTGTTGGCTAAAAAGACTATCTAACCCTAAATAAAACGTCTTAAATTTTCCAAAGTGTGAAAAAATCGTTATCTTTGCACACTATTGAAATCTAAAATCAAATAATAAAATAAAAAATGCAAAACAAAGGATTAGTAATTTGTGTAGCCGTCTTGCTGACGCTCGCAAGTATCTTCTACCTCTCGTTCTCGGTAGCAACAAGCTACTACGACAAACAGGCAGCTAAGATTGAAGACCCTATTGCGCAGCAGGATTACAAGGATTCTGTCAAGTATTTGGGTATTTATTCTTACCAGAAGTGCTTGGAGACTCAGATAGGTCTCGGACTTGACCTTAAAGGCGGTATGAATGTCATCCTTGAAGTGTCTGTGCCTGACGTTATCGAAGTGCTCGCCGACCACAAGAATGACCCAATTTTCGTTAAGTCATTAAAGGAAGCGCGTCAGCAGGAAGAGACAAGTCAGAGCGACTTTATATCCCTTTTCATCGACGCCTACAAGAAGAACTCCAACGGCGGACGCCTCGCGACAGTGTTTGCAACACAGCAGCTTAAGGGCAAGGTAAGCACTCAGAGCTCTGACAGTGAAGTTGAGAAGGTGCTGCGCGAGGAAGTGCAGTCGGCCATCGACAACTCTTTCAACGTTGTGCGCAACCGTATCGACAAGTTCGGAGTAGTTCAGCCTAACATCCAGAAGCTCGAAGGACAGGAAGGCCGCATCATGGTTGAGATGCCGGGTATCCGCGAACCGGAGCGTATGCGTAAGCTCTTGCAGGGTAGCGCAAACCTCGAGTTCTGGGAGACATACAACAATCAGGAAGTGCAGCCGTATCTCGTGCAGCTCGACCAGCATCTCGCTAACGGTGATACAAAGATTGACACCGTGAAGACCGACTCAGCCGACGTTAAGGAAGCAAAGCCGGCAGTGGCAGAGGCAAAGGCTGAGCCATCGAAGCTCCAGCTCAAGGGCAAGGCCGGTGCTGCCAAGACAGAGGCTGAGCAGATTGCCGAGGCTAAGAAGCGCAACCCACTTCTCGCCGTACTTCAGACCATTCCGGGCGAGAGCCTGAGCCTTGTGGGCTACGCTCACGTTCGTGATACAGCCGACATCAACAAGATGTTGCATTCACAGCTGGCTAAACAGATTCTTCCGGCAGACTTGAAACTCCTTTGGAGTGCTAAGCCGGCAGACGGCGTAAACAACAAGAACGTTTACGAACTCCACGCTCTTAAGATAACAACATCCGACGGTCGCGCTCCGATGGAAGGCGATGTGGTGACAGACGCAAAGGACCAGTTCGACCAGTTCGGCCGTCCTGAGGTAAGCATGACGATGAACAGCGACGGCGCCCGCCAGTGGGCACAGCTCACTAAGGCCAATATAGGCAAGGCTGTGGCTATCGTTCTCGACGGCGTTGTGTACTCTGCACCTCGCGTTAATCAGGAGATTGACGGCGGACAGTCATCAATCAGCGGTAGCTTCACTATCGAAGACACCAAAGACTTGGCCAATACGCTGAAATCAGGACGTATGCCGGCTCCTGCACGCATCGTACAGGAAGAGGTCGTAGGTCCTACTCTCGGTGCACAGTCAATCCAGCAGGGAATCATTTCATTTGTGATTGCATTCGTAATCCTTATGATTTACATGGTTGTGATGTACAACTTCATACCGGGTATGCTTGCAAACATCGCCCTTATCTTCAACCTCTTCTTTACATTGGGTATTCTTGCCAGCTTCCAGTCGGCTCTCACCATGCCGGGTATCGCCGGTATCGTGCTGACACTTGGTACGGCTGTGGATGCCAACGTGCTTATCTACGAGCGTATTCGTGAGGAGATGCGTGCCGGAAAGGGTATGAAACAGGCTGTAAGTGAGGGTTATGGAAACGCTTTCTCGGCTATCTTCGACTCTAACTTCACATCGCTTATCACCGGTGTTATCTTGCTTGTGACCGGTACAGGACCAATCCGCGGTTTCGCGACCACATGGATTATCGGTATTATCTGCTCATTCTTCACAGCAGTATTCCTCACACGTCTTGTATATGAGAACCGTCTGAAGAAAGATAAGTGGCTCAACTTGAAGTTCTATACAGGATTGTCCAAGAACCTTATGCAGAACACCAAGATTTCGTTCATGGGTATGTATAAGAAGAGCTTCACCCTTGTTGCTGTTGCTGTTGTGGTATGCTGCATCAGTTTCGGAGTACGCGGACTCAGTCGCAGCATCGACTTCACCGGTGGACGTAACTATGTTGTTACCCTTTCTTCACCACAGGAGGTTGAGAACGTGCGTGCAGCATTGAACGGAGCGTTTGTAAACACTAAGGGTGAGGATGCCGGTAAGGTGGCAAACACAAGCGTCATAGCTCTCGGAACAGACGGAAAGACAGTGCGTGTGTCTACCAACTACAACATTGAGTCGAACGATCCGTTGGAGGACGACCGCGCCGAGACAATACTCTACAACGCATTGAAGAAGGCAAACCTCGTATCACAGTCGAGCGTTGAGGCCTTCAAGAATCCGGACATCCGTCAAGGTGGCTCTATCATCAGTTCTGCGAAGGTTGGTCCTTCGGTGGCTAAGGACATCACACAGGGTGCTATCATAAGTGTCATCCTTGCGTTGATATTCATCTTCCTGTATATCTTGTTGCGCTTCCGCAACATCGGATTCTCACTCGGTTCACTCGTTGCGTTGGCTTGCGACACCTTGATAGTAATTGGATTATACTCGCTCCTCTGGGGAGTGGTACCGTTCTCTCTCGAGATCGACCAGACCTTCATCGGTGCTATCCTTACCGTTATCGGTTATTCTATCAACGATAAGGTGGTAGTCTTCGACCGTATCCGTGAGAACATGAAGCTTCATCCGAAGCAGGATATGCAGATTCTGTTCAACAACTCTATCAATCAGACATTGGCCCGTACTTTCAACACCTCGTTCTCTACGCTCATCGTGTTGCTTAGCATCTTCATCCTCGGTGGTGACAGTATCCGCAGCTTCGCGTTTGCGATGATTCTCGGTGTCGTATTCGGTACTTTGTCTTCAATCTTCATCGCTTCTCCTGTGGCTTACCTCGTGTTGGGCCGCAAGATTAAGGAGGCTGATGTAGAAGAGAAATAAACTCTGATAAAAACGTAATATCATAGATACCGAAAGCGGGTTCAAGGCATTCAGTGCTTTGAACCCGCTTTTTTTGTGGCTTGTGTATGGGGAAATGTTGGCTCACCCGATAAATACGGTGGATTACGTTCACCACAGAGGCACAGAGTACTATGGCGCAGTACTTGAGTAATTCGGGTGTAGTACTCGAGTAATTCGGGTGTAGTACTCGAGTAATCGGGGCTTGAATACTCAAGTAATTTGGGCGTAGTACTCGAGTAATTCAGCCTTAAATACTTTGAGAATGGATGCAAACGGATTATGATTGCCGTTGGGAATCCGGCGAACTCACGTATAATATTTAATAAAAGACTCCCCTATATTTGTCGGGCGAGCCTATGCCAGAGTCCGACGGCGTTGTGGCAACGCAGTCAAAGAAATATAAGAATGAGTGTAGGATTTACATTATCAGGAGTGTGGTCTCATCGGGAATCGAACCCGAATCTAATCTTTAGGAGAGACTTATTCTATCCATTGAACTATGAGACCCCATGCCGTCGTTGCGGACTTTGCGCCAATAAAAGGCGCATTACGGTGGCAAAGGTACGGCTTTTCGGGTTAACCGCAAAATAAATATATTGATTTTTTGTGCCAATAGGATTAAACTTTCGCATTTCGGCATAGTCAAAAGCATAGTATGAATAGGTTAATAGCAGTTTGCCTGCTCGTTGTCGGAGCGATAACGGCAGTAGCACAAGGTACAGTTAAGGGAAAAGTGTTGTCGAAAAGCACTAACGAACCGCTGGAATTTATTAATGTCACGGTGATGCACAAAGGACAGACGAAGATTCTGAAAGGTGCTATTACTGATATGTCGGGTAACTTTAATATTGTCGGACTGCCCAATGGCAGTTACGACATGAATGTGTCGTTCATGGGATATAAGACCGCCAAGCGCAGTTTCGTTATCTCCAACGAGGCTAAATCGAAGAATTTCGCGGTGATATATCTTGCCGACGATGCCCACACGCTGAGCGAGGTGACCGTGACGGGACAGCGTTCGGAGATGAAACTGGAGGTGGACAGGAAGTCGTTCAGCGTGGACCAGCAGATTTCCAACGCCGGAGGCTCGGCCAGCGAGGCTCTGGAGAATATTCCGTCGGTGGAGGTTGACAACGACGGTAATGTGTCGTTGCGCGGAAATACGAGCGTTGAGGTGTGGATAAACGGTAAGGCGAGCGGTCTGACATCCGACAACCGCGCCGAGATTCTACAGCAGTTGCCTGCCGAGAGCATCGACCGCATTGAGGTGATAGACAACCCTTCGGCCAAATTCTCGGCAGAAGGCTCTGCCGGCATTATCAATATCGTGCTGAAGAAAGACCGCAAGGCAGGCTATTACGGTTCGGTACAGGCTTCGGCCAACACTATGGGAGGAGCGAACACGAGCTTCAATGTAAATTATAACAGTTCGGCTCTCGACGCATACGTGAACGTGGGCTACCGCCACCGTGCCAGCGAGGGTGGGGCATTGAGCCGACAGACTTATACGCATACGAACACATACCAGAACTATGACAGCGAGTCGGACAACCGGGGAAACAACCTTTTCTCGCGCGCCGGACTGACCTGGCACGCCACCAAGAAGGATGACCTGTCGCTCAGCGGTATGATGATGAAGGGAGGGCATAACAGTCTGACCGAGACCCCGTATCATTATGGCACCATCGGCGCGCCGACGGACAATTATATGATGTTCCGCCGCAATTCGGGACGCTTCGGCATGAATATGTTCTACGGCGAGTTCAACTACCGCCACAGCTTCACCGACAGGCATTTCATCGACTTTGTCGTGGGCTATAACAAGTGGAAGGGCGACAATGACAACTATTATCAAGACTCGACGGTGTATTATAACGATGCGGCGCTGCCGACGGATTATTCGTATCAGTACCGCCCGATGCGCATGAACAGTAACGCATGGGAGGTGAAACTCGACTATGAGAATCCGATTACTGACAGATTTAAGTTGCAGGCGGGATATAACGGCCGTTTCTCTCACGAGAATACGCCGCAGGAGAGCTTCCTTGACGGCAGTTCGTGGAATGGCACCAACGTGGTGGAGGACCGCGCTTATTATAACCGGTTTATCTATGACATGGACTTGCACGCATTGTATGCGACACTGTCGTATAATATCGGCAAGTTCGGAGTAATGGGCGGACTGCGCGGAGAGTACTGGCGTGTGAACACGGAGAGTTACAGTTGGGAGCAGGAACACGACGCATCGAAGCGCGAGCCGGCATTTAAGAAGGACTATTTTGAACTTTTCCCGAGCCTGTTCCTTTCATATCAGATTACGCCGACACAGCAGTTACAGCTCAATTACACCCGCCGTCTGCGCCGTCCGTGGGGCGGTCAGCTCAATTCCTTTAAGAACACGAGCGATGCGACGGTCATCTCGTATGGTAATCCTGAGTTGACACCGGAGTTCTCCAACTCATTCTCGCTCAACTATCTGAAGACTTGGACGCAACATTCGCTGCTCGTGAGCGCGTACTATCGCCCGACAACTGACGTGATGCAGCGCATTAACTATCAGAGTAGTGAGGACGGACTGATGTACCAGACCAACTTCAACGTGGCGAAGAGTACGAGCACGGGTCTGGAAATGACGGCAAAGAACAAACTCTGGCGCATCCTCGACCTCACGACAAGCGCGAACTTCTATTATTATAAGCTCAATGGCTTCGACTTCGACATCGACGGACAGACCGTTTCGGGCGAGGGTAATCATAATTTCACATGGAACGCGCGTATGCAGGCTTCGCTGATGTTGCCTTACGACATCTCTTTTCAGGCCACGGGCCGTTACCGCTCGCGCCGGGTTATCACACAGGGACACAGCGACCCGAGCTATGCGGTAGACTTGGGATTGCGCAAGAGTTTTCTCAACAAGAAATTGGTGCTTGCCATCAACTGCCGCGATTTGCTTGACTCTCGCAAGCACAAGAGCTACACGGAGTCTGAGACGTTCACCCGTTATCAGGAGAACTGGCGCGGTGGCCGCCGTGTGAACGTCTCTCTGACATGGAATTTCGGCAACATGAAGCAGAAACGCCGTCCGCAACAGAACATGGAGAGTCAGGAGGAGAGCTTCGGCTCACAGTATAGCGGTTCGGAAATGGAGTAGAAAGTATAAGGATAAGGGGCTGCTCCTGTCCCTCTGAAATTCCTTAAACATTCCCAAGAGTCCCCTCACCCCTTCAAAAAAAGGGTGGGGGATTCTTTTTTATAGAAGTGCATGACCTTAAAAGTGGTGAAAATCATTGGAAAAGGATGTGTTAAAGGCAAACAGCGAATATCTCGACTATTGCAGGTGTGGCAAAGGAAACTACGGTTATTATTATTGCTGTCCGGTAAAAGTTTTTAATCAAAGATAAAAATAGGCTGAAGCCC
>ERZ779852.806-NODE-806-length-32256-cov-18.738735_pt1 | contig 32256 bp, 30 predicted proteins | sample MGYA00511559_ERZ779852 | MGnify/ENA primary metagenome ERZ779852 (study PRJEB29588, sample SAMEA2157977) | human gut metagenome | biome: human gut; feature: human-associated habitat; material: faeces | place: Denmark | collected 2008/2010 ...
TCCGGCGAGATTGATGTCGCCAACATCCAGCTCTAAGCCGCTAAATTTTCGTTTATCTTATCATTTATTAAAATCTTCTCATCTATTGATGACAAGATACTTGCAATTTTCTTTTGTGTATCAAGATCAGGGCAACGTACAACACATTTCATCAACTCTGGCTGGCGCAGTCCAACTACCGTTGTTCCAGTTGCTCTGCCATCCATTTCACCCTGAAAATCTGAAGTGGTCATGTAATAATACACAAACTTTGAATCATGTTCTTCCTTAACTCTCACACCAAAGAGTCTCTGGCTAAGAACAATTTTTTCTTCACTATCCCAATAAAGGATTTGCCCAAAGGGAGCTTCGGAAGTGATAATAATATCTCCTCGTTGAATCTCATCTTTCATCCATTTGTGATACATTTCCTCACTCACGAATCGAATGGTATCAGGTTGAACTATGTGACCTGTCTTAATGTTTTTTGCAGACAAAGCACGATAGCCACTTTCACTCCAATCGCCACCAAGTTTTTTTGGCGTTTTTCCTCGATAATCAATTACGAGTTCTGTAATTTCACCAAGAGGGTACGCTCTCCAATTAGATTTCATAACCAATCGCCCCCAGCTTCTTACGAATTTCTGCTTCGAGTTCATGGGACTTGGCAAACATACCGGAAAGTTCAGAAGTCAGGCGAGCCATTTTCTCATCAAACGGTTCGCTATCTTCTTCCTGTTCTTCAATGCCAACATAGCGCCCAGGAGTGAGAATGTAGTCCTGCTTTTCAATAGTCTGCAAATCAGCTACCGCACAGAATCCCTTCACATCTTCCAAGGTTCCGTTCTGGAACGCTTCAAAGGTATCCGCCAGTTTCTGAATATCCTCATCCGTGAAGTCTCTATGTTTGCGGTCAACCATGTAGCCCATTTTGCGGGCATCAATAAACAGCGTTTTGCCTTTCTGCTTTTTGTTTTTGCTAATGAACCAGAGCGTAACAGGAATCGTCACGCTATAAAACAGCTGCGTAGGCAGAGCAACAATACCTTCCACCAGATCGGCATTGATAATATTCTTTCTAATCTCACCTTCGCCGGAGGACTGTGTAGACAGTGCTCCATTTGCAAGCACCAGACCAATCTTGCCGTTCGGTGCAAGGTGGTGGATCATGTGCTGAATCCATGCGTAGTTGGCATTACCGGCAGGCGGCGTTCCGTACTTCCAACGAACATCGTCCAGCAGTTTATCCTGTCCCCAGTTGGACAGATTGAAAGGCGGATTTGCCATAATGAAATCTGCACGAAGGTTGGCATGGAGGTCATTAAAGAACGTGTCAGCCTGATACGGGCCGAAGTCTGCATCAATGCCACGAATCGCCATGTTCATCTTTGCCATCTTCCAGGTATCCGCATTGGATTCCTGACCATAAACGGAAATGCTCTGACGATTGCCGCTGTGTGCCTGGATAAACTTTACGCTCTGCACAAACATACCGCCGGAGCCGCAGCAAGGGTCATACACCCGGCAGTTATTGAACGGCTTCAGGATTGCAACGATTGTCTTAACGATGCTGGACGGTGTATAGAACTCGCCGCCCTTCACACCTTCGTAGGCAGCAAACTGTGCGATGCAATACTCGTAGGTTCTGCCCAGAAGGTCTTTGCCTTCCTCTGTATCAGACATATCCATATTGGTGAACAGATCGACGACATCGCCCAGAACTCGCTTGTCCAAATCCGGGCTTGCGTAATTCTTCGGAAGCACATTTTTTAGAGATTTGTTTTCTGCTTCAATCTCTCGCATTGCTTCATCGAGAACGGTGCCGATTTCCGGAGTGTGAGCCGCAGCTGCAACGGTAGACCATCTTGCTTTCTCCGGAACGAAGAAAATATTCTCGCCCAAATACTCGTCACGATCTTCTTCAAAGCCTTCGCCCTCTGCAACAAGCTCGTTATATTTTCTTTCAAATGCGCTGGAAATGTAGCGAAGGAAAATCAGTCCGATGATTACCTTTCTATATTCAGCGGCAGGGATGTGTCCCCATAACACACAGGCAGCATCCCAAATTTGTTTTTCAAAGCCAATGTTGGCATTGTTCTTTTCAGCCATTGCCAATTCCTCCACTCTAACAGTTTATTGTAGTTATGCTTCTTCAGCTTATATTCTACTAAAGAGGCTATCCCATAAAACGGACATATTACTTTTCGTCCGGAACTATTTCCATAATATCGTCAAAGGTGCAGCCCAGGACAGAACAGATTTTTACGAGCGTATCCGTAGTTACATTCTCACCTCGATGCATTTTGTTGATGGTATAGTTACTCAGATTTGCCTGTTCAGCCAAATCTTTTTTCTTCATATCTCGGTCAATCAATAGCTTCCATAGTCTCTTATAGCTGACAGCCATCATTTCACCATTCCTTTCTTCCAGATATTTCGTTCAAAAAGTACCTGTACTTATAATTATAGCACGCAAATAGGTAAACTCAACAAGAAAGTGAGCTATCACTACATTTTATTTTCTCATTTCAAAGAATTATCCGAATTTTTGAAGTGAAAGGACTTTTAGAGCTTAGAGGAACGGAATTTTGGGGTTTTACAAATTGGCAAGCAGTGTAAACCTGTACAGGTTCACTCATTTTCTCGATTTCCCCTCCGGTGCAACCTTCGCAAATTTGCTTGTTGGGGCAGCATCCCCAATCCCCTTTGAACGGTATCTTCGATACCGGCTGCTCATTCATTCTGAATGTTTCGACGCAAAAGAAAAAACCTGGACTGCATTTAGAGTCCAGGTTAGTATTGTAGATTCATGTCGTTATTCTTTCTTTTCAATCCAGTGGATGAAGGTACTGACCTTTTCAAGATCTTCCTCATTCATGGTTCTCAGCTTCTCGCACAATTTACGATACGGGGTATTCGCATCGTCCAGCGGGGCGAAAAATTCTGCCGGTGTCATATCAAAATACGAGATGATATTGAACAGTTCCCTGAGAGACGGCAAGGCTGCTCCGCTGGTTATTCCACGAATGTACGAGCCACTTTTATCCAAATCCAAGCTCATCTTGTGTTCGGAAATACTCTTTGCTATTCGTAATTCAGTAATCCTGCTACGAATAAATTCATCATACTGCGTGTTGGCCATTCCTATCCCTCCTTCCTCAATTATTGTAGTATGAATTGGAAGACGGGGTTGGTAGAGATAAAATGAATTTTCTCTTTATCCTTTCCTATATTGGTGATATAATTATCAATATCGGTTTTCGATTGGCGATACCAGTACCAAGCATCTCCAAAGGAGAGATTTTTATGAATTTATTCGCTGTCAGTTTCTTTGGACACAGAGAAATTGATGATCCGTTTTTGATTGAGCGACAGTTGGAATCAATCATCCGTGAGCTGCTTCTTACCAAAGAATATATCGAATTCCTTGTCGGGCGAGACGGAGAATTTGATCAGCTTGTTTCGTCAACGATTCGCAGATGCAAGCGAACCATCCGTGATGACAACAGTTCTCTCGTTCTTGTACTGCCATATATGACGGCGGAATACCGGAACAACGAGGAGTCTTTCCATGAGTATTATGATGAAATTGAAATCTGTCTCGAATCCGCAGAAAAGCACTTCAAGTCCGCCCATCAAGTCAGAAATCGATCCATGGTTGACCGGTCGGATTTAGTTATTTTCTGCATAGAACACAATTCTGGCGGAGCTTATCAGACCATGCAATATGCAAAAAAGGCAGATGCAAAGATCATGAATCTGACAGATGTACCTCGTTGACTTTCGCTTTATTTTTCTCGGAAAGGAAGAACATGAATAAAAAGAAACGAATAGCCATTCTATTTGCCGTCATTATTGTGGCAGTTGGGATTATAATTGCTGTGGCTTCACATCAGAAAAAGGAAATGGACTTCGATGAATTTGCTGACCGTTTTGAAAAGAGCGCAGAAGAAGTTCTTGGAGAAGATGTAAGGAAGGTCTCCAAAACAGAACTCGCAGCCACTCTGACCTACGGAGACCAAAACGACAAGGATAACAATATCTACTACCGTATCCTGAAAACCACATTTTACGAAGGAGGCCCGGAAGAAATCACCGGATTACATACAGAAGCCCTGGGAGTGCTTTTCCCGGTTGACAGTATGGACAGCTGTGAGGAAATGATGATTCAGGACTGGCCGGGCGCTCTTTACAAGAAAGATGACACGGCATTTCTCTGTTGGACTTATTCTCCGGAAGTCACTTATGTTCTGGAATACACTCCAAGCAAAATTGATGATTCCGAAATCATCAAGATGGCTGAAAGTGCAGAACCTGTAAAATAAAAACCACAGTCTACACTTCCAATCGGAGCGTGACTGTGACTTTTTATTTATGCACGGGCATGATTTTTCTATCATTCCTTCTTGGAAAAATGTGATTTTATCACGGAGAGCGCCTCCGAAACAGGTTATACTACAAATACAAAACACAAGGAGGTATTCTTATGAGACTGAAAGATAAAGTTGCAATCATCACCGGAGGCAGCCGTGGCATTGGCTACGCTACCGCAGACAAATTTTTGAAGGAAGGTGCTACGGTAATCCTGACCGCAAGCTCACAAGGTTCTGCTGACAAAGCGGTTGCGCAGCTGAAAGAAAAGTACCCTGATGCAACAGTTGCGGGAATCAGTCCTAACCTGTCCAATTTGGAATCTGTCCGCAATGCGTTCCGAGAAGCTGCCTCAAAATACGGTTGCATTGATATTCTGGTGAACAATGCCGGTATATCCGAAAGCACTCCCTTTACCGAGTATACGGAGGAAACCTTTGATAAGGTTATGGATCTGAATGTAAAAGGCGTGTTCAATGCTACAAGAGCCGCCAGTGAGTGCATGATTGCAAAAGGTCAAGGTGTTATTCTCTCCACCTCCTCAATGGTCAGCATTTACGGCCAGCCCAGTGGCTTTGCTTATCCCGCATCCAAATTTGCTGTCAATGGCCTGACGGTTTCCCTTGCCCGAGAATTGGGTCCGAAGGGTATTCGAGTGAATGCAGTCGCTCCCGGTATTACCCTGACCGATATGATGAAGGCTGTTCCCAAGGAAGTAATTGATCCGCTCATCAAGCAGATCCCTCTGCGCCGCCTGGGTCAGCCGGAGGATATTGCCAATGCATTTGTGTTCCTGGCATCTGACGAAGCATCCTATATCACGGGCGTTGTGCTCAGTGTAGACGGAATGGCAAGAACATAAAAAAGGAAACAGGGCAGCTGGAAACGGCTGCCCTATCTTCAAAATATGGAGGTATACACATGAAAAGAATCATTCCCATTTTAATGACTTTACTGCTTCTCTCTGGTTGTGCAACGCAATCCGCTGAAAAAACCTATCGACAGATTACTATGGAGGAAGCTATTACGATGATGGAGGAGGAAACCGGATACATCATCCTCGATGTTCGTACTGCTCAGGAATATAGCGAAAAGCATATTCCCGGTGCTATCAATATTGCCAACGAATCCATTGGCACAGAGGATATCTCTGAACTGCCTGATAAAGATCAGCTGATTCTGGTATACTGCCGCAGCGGTAATCGCAGCAAGCAGGCATCTGAAAAGTTGGTGAAGCTGGGCTACACCAATATTGTGGAGTTTGGTGGAATCAACAGTTGGCCCGGTGAAACAGTCATCGGCGATAAGTGATAAAATCACAGAACAAGCAACGACTACTGGATATAATAAAGCCATAAAAAAGAAAACAGGAGGACTTAAATATGTCTGCTATCAATGTAAATAAAAAAAATTTCAATCAAGAGGTTTTGAACTCGGACAAGCCCGTCCTGATGGATTTCTGGGCTCCCTGGTGTGGTCCTTGCCGCATGGTAGTTCCTCTGGTAGAGGAGATTGCCAAGGAGCGCTCCGATATCAAGGTTGTTAAAATTAATGTGGATGAGGAACAGGAACTGGCTATGCAGTTCGGTGTGATGAGCATTCCCACTCTGGTGGTTATGAAGAACGGAAAGATTGCCAATCAAGTCACTGGTGCCAGACCTAAGGCTCAGATTCTCGCCATGCTGTAAGGAGGTGCAAAGATGGGATTCTTCGATTTCCTGAAAGGCCCTGACATCAATCAGGGTGTCAAAGAATATAGCACTACGGATGGCGCAGTCCTGCTGGATGTTCGCACCCCCGACGAATACCGGCAGGGGCATATCTCCGGCAGTAAAAATATTCCTTTGCAGTCCATTAACAAAGTGGCTGGCGTGATTGACAATAAAGCTACCCCCATTTTTGTTCATTGTCTCAGCGGTGCAAGAAGCCGTCAGGCAGCTGCTATTTTGAAGCAGATGGGTTATACCAATGTGAAAAACATAGGCGGAATTTCCGCTTATGCAGGAAAGGTGGAACGATAATATGAAAGTTGTCATTGTAGGCGGTGTGGCAGGCGGTGCTACCGCTGCCGCCCGTATTCGCAGACTGAATGAGCAGGCAGAAATCGTAGTTTTTGAGCGCTCGGGGTATATCTCCTATGCCAACTGTGGTCTGCCATACTATATCGGTGATGTGATTACCGATCGGTCGGATCTGACCCTCCAGACCCCGGAAAGCTTCTTCTCCCGGTTCCATGTAAACATGAAGGTGCGTCATGAGGTCACGGCGATTCATCCCGAAGAAAAAACTGTTTCCGTAAAAAATCTGGAGACGGGTGAGGAATTCAAGGAACGCTATGACAAGCTGCTTCTCTCTCCCGGTGCCAAGCCTACCCAGCCCCGACTTCCCGGTGTGGGACTTGACAAACTGTTCACCTTGCGCACCGTGGAGGACACCTTCCGTATCAAGGATTACATCCACGCAAACCACCCGAAATCCGCTGTGTTGGCAGGCGGAGGCTTTATCGGTCTGGAGCTGGCAGAAAACCTGCGAGAGCTGGGGATGGATGTCACCATTGTCCAGCGTCCAAAACAGCTTATGAATCCCTTTGATGCCGATATGGCTTCTTTCATCCATAATGAAATGCGCAAGCACGGTGTAAAGCTGGCACTTGGTCATACCGTAGAAGGGTTTGAGGAAAGGGACGGCGGCATGGATGTGCTGCTGAAAGACGAACAGCCTCTCCATGCGGATATGGTAATCCTGGCCATTGGTGTTTCTCCCGAAACCACCCTTGCAAAGGATGCCGGGTTGGAACTGGGCATTAAAGGAAGTATTGTGGTCAATGACCGAATGGAAACCTCCATTTCCGACATCTATGCCGTGGGCGATGCGGTGCAGGTGAAGCACTTCGTCACCGGGCAGGATGCTCTGATCTCTTTGGCTGGCCCTGCCAATAAACAGGGACGAATCGCTGCGGACAATATCTGTGGCGGAGACAGCCATTATACCGGCTCCCAAGGCAGCAGTGTCATCAAGATCTTTGGCATGACTGCCGCTACTACCGGCGTAAATGAGACCAACGCCAGAAAAACAGGGCTGGATGTTGATACGGTTATCCTGTCGCCCATGAGCCATGCAGGTTACTACCCCGGCGGGAAAGTCATGACAATGAAGGTGGTCTTTGAAAAGGCGACTTATCGCCTGCTGGGTGCGCAGATCGTAGGATATGAAGGTGTGGATAAGCGCATTGATGTGCTGGCCACCGCTATCCGGGCAGGAATGAAAGCCACGGAACTGAAGGATCTGGATCTGGCCTACGCACCGCCTTATTCCTCTGCGAAAGACCCGGTAAATATGGCTGGCTTTATGGTTGAGAATATCGCAAACGGTGTTCTGAAACAATGGCATCTGGAAGATGCAGATCGTCTTCCTCGTGACGGAAGCGTAACTCTGTTGGACACCCGCACTGTGGAAGAATTCGCACAAGGACACATTGACAGCTTCTTTAACATCCCGGTGGACGAGCTGCGGGAGCGGCTGGGTGAGCTGGACAAGCGTAAGCCTGTCTACGTCATCTGTCAGAGCGGTCTGCGCAGCTACATTGCCTGTCGTATCCTGGCCGGAAACGGCTTTGACTGCTATAACTTCTCCGGCGGCTTCCGGTTCTATGATGCTGTGACCAATGATCGCTGTCTCATTGAATCGGCTACGGCCTGCGGAATGGATCGAGCATAAAATCAGGACATCTGCTTGCGACTAATAGAAAGCAGATGTCCTTTTTGCTTAATCATTTTGCAATTGTTCCAGTCTGATTTTGTCTGTAATCTCCACTGTTCCACGAGTCAGTTTGACCATACCCTCGTTCTGGAAATAGCGAAGCATTCGGGTAACTACCTCACGGGCGGTACCCATGTGGCCCGCAATGGTTTCATGGGTAATCTTGAGGATGTTTGTTTCCTCTAAGCTGCATTCCTCCAGCAGAAATTCTGCCAGCCTTTTATCAAAGCTTTTCCACATGATCTGCTCCATGAGCCACATAACCTCAGAAAAACGGGTAGCCATAATTTCGTTGGTAAAATTAGCTACCACAGCAGACTCTTTCATTAAGCGTCCATAAGTGTCAGCAGAAATAACCCACATCGTGGTATCCTTCTGCGCCTCAATGGTGATCTCAAACTGAATGCTGTTCATCATACAGGAGGCGGAAAACAGGCAAATATCCCGATCAAACAAACGATAGAGGCTAATCTCCCGTCCTTCATCGGAAAGAATATAGGCACGAAGCTGTCCGCTTCTTACCAGCAGAAGACCGGTACACTCCACAGTTCCGTTGTGAATCACAGTCCCTTTGTCCACTTTTCGTAAAACTGCATTTCGCTCCAAAATCTGCTGCTGGGTCGGTGTCAGTTTGTTCCAAATTGGAAAATAGGATGAAAAATCCATGGGTACACCTCCTTGAATACACATAGTATAAAATAATTTATGGCATATGTCAATAATTCCGTTGACATATAGGAAAAGGAGATGTACAATGGTCGTATAAATGGCATATGCCGCAAATAATATCGAGGTGAATCTATGCCAAGACCGAGAAAATGCAGAAAAGTTTGTTGTTTGCCGGATAATGATGGTTTTGTTCCGGTTCGTGGCGGCGAGGAACTGACTCCCATTGTCCTGAATGTGGATGAGTATGAATCCATTCGCCTGATTGACCGTGAAGGTTTTTCTCAGGAGCAATGCGGAGAATATATGCGTATTGCCAGAACAACGGTTCAGCAGATTTATGCAGCTGCCCGCAAAAAACTGGCCGATGCGCTGGTTGAGGGACTTCCTCTGCGAATCGAGGGAGGGGATTTTACACTCTGCAGCGGAAACAGCGCAGCCTACGGGTGCAAAAATTGCTATCAGCAAAAAATCCATCCGATGCACGAAAAACCGAAAGGAGATCATATTATGAGAATCGCAGTCACTTATGAAAACGGAGAAATCTTTCAGCACTTCGGTCACGCCGAACAGTTTAAAATCTACGATGTGGAAGATGGAAAAATCATTTCGTCTGAGGTTGTGGATGCTGGCGGCAGCGGACATGGTGCACTGGCAGGCGTCCTGAGTGCACTGAAGGTGGATGCCCTGATCTGCGGCGGTATTGGCGGCGGTGCCCAGATGGCACTGAGCGATGTAGGTATCCGGCTTTATGGTGGTGTTTCCGGCAACGCTGATGCAGCAGCAGAAGCACTGGCAGCAGGCGAGCTGGACTTCAACCCCAATGTCCGGTGTGATCATCACGACCACCATGGGGAAGGTCACTCTTGCGGTTCCCACGGCTGCGGCCATCACTCCTGCGACTGAAATAGGTGATTAAGTCACGGAATATGTGTCGTGATTTGATAGAATATAGATAAAGGAGGCGGTAAAACCTATGAAACAATATGTTTGCGGCATTTGTGGATATATTCACGATGAAGCTGTCGGTGGCAAGTGGGAAGACCTACCTGCCGATTGGAAGTGTCCTGTCTGTAAAGCAGGCAAAGACGCTTTCAAACCCAAAGAAGAAAAAACAGCGTCCCAGGAGGTCCTTGAAAAGCCCCATGTGGACAAGGAACTCTCTCCCATGGAAATGAGCATCATCTGCTCCAATCTGGCCCGTGGCTGCGAAAAGCAGTATCTGCCCCAGCAGGCAGATGATTTCAGAAAACTGGCAGAGTTCTTCAGAAGCAAGGCTGCGCCTGTCGAGGAGGCCAGCACAGCCAAGCTGCTGGAACTCATTGACAAGGATTTGTCTGTAGGGTATCCCTATGGCAATGCTGTAGCCGGTGAAAAGCCTGATCGGGGTGGCCTGCGCTGTCAGGTGTGGAGCGAAAAGGTTACCCGAATGCTCCAAACTCTGCTGACTCGATATGAATCTGAGGGAGACAAAATGTTGGAAAACACCGGTGTCTGGGTTTGCACGGTCTGTGGTTTTGTCTATGTTGGTGACACAGCTCCGGAGCTATGCCCGGTATGTAAGGTTCCCAGTTGGAAATTTGAAAAAATGGAAGGGAGGGCATAACTATGGCTGAAAAATATGCAGTAAGAAATCTTCGCTTATGTACCAAGGATTGCCTTTGCCTCTATGTCTGCCCAACCGGAGCGACTGATACAGAGAACAGCATCATTGATCCTGAAAAGTGTATCGGCTGCGGTGCCTGTGCAGAAGCCTGTCCATCCTCTGCAATCTCTATGGTTCCAAAAGAACTGCCGCCGCAGCAGCCGAAAGAAGAAAAAGTTGTCGAAGCACTTCGTGGCTTAGTTCAAAGCAAAGCCAATGCAGAGAACATTGCTTCGCAGCTTCCTGATGTCTTGAGCGTCGCTGTGGAAAAATCCTCTCGCCTGATGGCTGAGGATCTGTGCAGAGAAGCCGGCTTTATGCTGCCTCAGAGCAGCAACACCAGATCGTTTCTGGAAAGTATTAAAACGTATCCCGGCATTCCTGTGGATGCTGTGGAATCCCTGTTAAAAAACATTCAATTCAATGAAAAAACGGAGGAAAAGAAAATGGAAAAATGGAAATGCACAGTCTGCGGTTACATTCACGAAGGCCCTATGACACCTGATTTTAAGTGCCCCATCTGCAAGCAGCCTGCCGACAAGTTTGTGAAGATTGAGGATGTTGCGGCTCCTGCAAAGAATCCCTATGCAGGCACCAAAACCGAGAAAAATCTGTGGGAAGCCTTTGCCGGTGAATCTCAGGCACGTAACAAATATACTTACTTTGCTTCAGTAGCCAAGAAAGCCGGTTACGAGCAGATTGCTGCTCTGTTCCTGCATACTGCACAGAACGAGATGGAGCACGCCAAGCTGTGGTTCAAAGCTTTGGGCGAGCTGGGCGATACTGCCGAGAACCTACTCCATGCTGCTGAAGGCGAGAACGCCGAATGGACGGATATGTATGACCGCATGGCTCGTGAAGCTGATGAGGAGGGATTCCATGATCTGGCTGAACAATTCCGTGGCGTAGCTGCCATTGAGAAGATGCACGAGGAGCGCTACCGCAAACTTTTGAGCAACGTGGAGACCATGCAGGTGTTTGAGAAGAGCGGCGTTACCATCTGGGAGTGCCGTAACTGCGGACATATCGTAGTAGGAACCAAGGCTCCTGAGATCTGCCCTGTCTGCAAGCATCCTCAGGCATTCTTCGAAGTGCGTGCGGAAAACTATTGATAAAACGGAGGAAATTAAAATGAGTGCAAAGTTTTATATCTGCCGTCATTGCGGCAATCTGGTTGGTATGATTCACGACGCAGGTGTTCCCATGATGTGTTGTGGTCAGAAAATGGAGGCTCTCGAGCCTAACACCGTAGAAGCCAGCGGCGAAAAGCATCTGCCTGCTGTTACTGTTGAAGATGGTGCAATCCATGTCAATGTGGGTTCTGTAGATCATCCTATGCTTCCGGAGCATTTCATCGAGTGGGTCTATGTCCAGACCGAAAACGGTGGTCAGCGTAAGGTTTTAAAGCCCGGTGACGAACCCCATGTCACCTTCTCCCTGGGAGACGATAAAGCAGTAGCTGTCTATGCTTATTGCAACATCCACGGCCTGTGGAAAACTGAAATTTAACATGGAGATTCTTGCAAATGAACGAAAAAGTACATGCGCTTATCAATCAACAGATAAATAAGGAATTCTATTCCGCATACCTTTATCTCAATTTTTCAAACTATTTCGAGGAAGTCGGGCTTGACGGCTTTGCCAACTGGTATAAAATTCAGGCTCAGGAAGAGCGTGACCACGCCATGCTTTTCTATCAGTACCTGCAAAACGAAAACCAGAAGGTAACGCTTGAAGCCATTGACAAGCCTGATTTGAATGCAGCTTGCCATATGGATGTTTTGAAGGCAGGTCTTGAGCACGAAAAATATGTGACCTCGCTGATTAATGATATCTATAGTGAGGCTTACGAAGCAAAGGATTTCCGTACCATGCAGTTCCTCGATTGGTTTGTGAAAGAACAAGGTGAAGAAGAAACCAATGCAAAGAATTTGATTTCCAAAATTGAACTCTTTGGCTCCGATCCCAAGAGCTTGTATATGCTCAATCAGGAATTGGCAGCACGAGTTTACTCTGCTCCTTCTTTGGTTCTTTAATCACTATAGCCTATAGATGATTGAAGTATAAAAGGCAGTATGCCGCCTGTCGGTTTTCCGGCAGGCGGATTTTTTACAGGAGGATACCTATGAGTCAAGACAATGCCAGCTTTACCTTTTTACATCGCATAGAGGAAGTAGAACTGAACATTGAGGATGGGCGCTGGCAATCTGCTTTGGCATTGGCGCTGACTTTGCCTGATATTTGCGGCGGCATTGCTTTCCCAGAAATTGTAAAGCGTTATCGGGATGGGCGTGCTGTTCTGGATAGAAAGCAGAGACCAACTCGTGATGTGGGGAATCAATATATTCGTTGGTTTGATACATACGCAGCACCTTTCTTTAAAGTTTCTGCGCAGGATATCTCTCCGTATATCTGCGGAGAACGATGCTGGCAGCTTCGATGTGAATACCTGCACCAAAACAAAGGCTTTGCAAATACTGAGGACAATACTTCAATTCGTTTTCACTTGGGTGTGAATTGCGGAACTTCCGTTTGCCAACTGGATAGAATAAGTTCTGACAACAGCCTCACGGACATCCGTATTGATATTGAACAGTTTTGCCGAAGAATGTGTCGAGCGGTCAGAGCTTATTATGAAGCAGAACATACAGAAAAAGATTTCAACCTTTATAATACGCCAGTTCTTGATTTTATAAAGGCATCACAGGATGAGCAATCAAATGCCACGATTGCCATTATGTGCAGTGATTCAGCCTATGGGAACGGACTGAGACTGGTACTGCAGAACTTATCCAAACATATCCTTGTATTTGAAACCCCGGAAGCTGCAAGAAAAAAGCTTGGAAAGAAAAAGCCTATGCTTTGGGTTGTTACAGAAGCTCTGACAAAACAGCCGGATCAGCCATGGCGGGCGGACAAAAGAACACCCGTGATTCTTCTATCCAATCAACTGGAATCAGAAATAACGATAGAAAAGAATGCAGGTAAGTTGATCATCTTGCCCATGCCTGTTCTACCAGGAAGTCTCCGTAATGCAGTTAAGGCTTATCTTTTGTTAAAGGAGGGAAAGTAATAAGAATGATTATTATTATCCTATCAATCATATTACTACTACTTCTTCTTACTTCTTTCCTCTATATTCAAAAGAAAAAAGTGATGTCGCTTCAACAGCAGATTGGTGATCTCCAAAATAAAATTAGTATTCTTGAGAAACAATATCTTGCAGCTGAACAGTATAACGATTCTCTCAGGCAGGAAGCATACACGGTTCATTTATATGCTTCTCTCTCGCTGGAGGAGGCAAGAAAAACATCCATAAAAGATAAGCAGTCTCAAATCATCCGTTCCAGTGAACATATCCTCGAGTTACTTAATAACGAAAAATTTTAGTGCGGCAGCAATGTCGCACTATTTTATGTGATCTCATCACCGAAATGTTATTTTAGATTGGCTATACTATAATCAAGCAAAGGAAAGGAGCTGGCAATATGGCAGTTATCAATATTAATAGAAATCAATTTGAAGAAATGGTGCATAGCGGAAAGACTGTTCTGGTGGAGTTTTCAGCCCCTTGGTGCGTATATTGCCGCCGTCTGGCTCCAGCATTGGAAAGCGTTGCTGAGGAATATAAGGATACGCTGGTATTCACTGCTGTCAACATTGATGATGAACCGGAATTGGCTGAGACCGAGGCTATTGAAGTTGTCCCTACTCTGCTGATCTATCAAAGCGGACAGACTCTTGGCTCTATCGTCGCTCCGGAATCCAGAGCGCAGCTGGTGGCTTTTATTGAGGAAACCTTACAGCACCGGACTCAGGAAGTAAATAATGCGCAGCATATCTATGACATGATCGTTGTAGGTGGCGGTCCCGGCGGGTATACCGCAGCCCTTTATGCTGCAAGAGCAGGAATGGACACCGTGGTTTTAGAAAAGCTGTCTGCCGGTGGGCAGATGGCTCTGACCGAGCAAATCGACAACTATCCCGGCTTCGAGGATGGCATCGACGGTTTCTCCCTGGGAGAAAAAATGAAACGAGGAACGGAGCGGTTTGGTGTGGAAACCAAGCTGACTGAGGTGCTGTCTCTGGAACTGTCAGGTTCTGTAAAGAAAGCTGTGACCAGCGAAGGCACTATGTACGCAAAATCCATCGTATTGGCTACAGGAGCCGGTCCCAGAGAGCTGGGTGTTGATGGGGAACAGGCGTTAATCGGTAAAGGTGTCCATTACTGTGCAGCCTGTGACGGAATGTTCTATCGGAACAAAACGGTTGTCATCGCAGGAGGTGGCAATACCGCTGCGGCGGATGCGCTGATTCTCTCCCGTATCTGCAAAAAAGTCATCGTCGTCCACCGCAGAGGCACCCTAAAAGCAACAAAGATCTACCATGAACCTTTGATGAAAACAGAAAATGTAGAATTTCTCTGGGACAGTGAGATTATAGCTCTGCTCCATAACGAAAAGCTGACCGGTATCCAGATTAGGAACGTGAAAACTGGAGAAGAAAGTACCCTTGCTTGCGATGGTGTATTTGTAAGCGTGGGAAGAAAGCCTTCCACCGAATTGATGAAAGATCAGATTGAGATTGATCCGGCTGGATACATTATTGCAGATGAGAGTACCCGCACCAACATCCCCGGTGTGTTCGCCGTTGGGGATGTCCGCACAAAGGCATTACGGCAGGTCGTAACTGCTGTAGCCGATGGAGCAACTGCTGTTCACTATGCAGAGGAATATTTAGCAGGAGGAATGTGAGATGAAAGAAAAAATTAAAAAATGGCTGAAGCCAGTTCTTTTTACCGCAGGCGGCGCATTAGTTGGCCTTGCATATTACTACTTTGTGGGATGCCCCACTGGAGCTTGTCCGCTGACTTCTAACCCGTTCATCACGATGGCCTATATGGGCTTTATCGGCTGGCTGTTGTCCGGTATTTTCGGAAAGGGGTGCAGCGGTTCATGCAATACGCAGTAGCTTACCTGGAGGGCATTATCACCTTCATATCACCCTGCCTGCTTCCCATGCTGCCCATCTATATCTCCTATTTTGCAGGTAGTGGAGAACGCAGCACAAAAAAGACCTTGTTGGGAGCGTTGGGATTTGTTAGTGGGTTTACTGTAATCTTTGTGGCAATGGGCACTTTGGCAGGCACCATTGGCAGCTTCCTGCGAGAATACAAAGGTGCAGTGAATTTAATTTCCGGATTGATAGTAATTCTTTTTGGCCTCAATTTTCTGGGCATTTTCAAAATGAATTTGTTCAGAGGCGGCAGTAAGACATTAAACAGTCGTGAGATGGGGTTCTTCCCCGCTATGCTCTTTGGCATAATATTTTCCTTGGGCTGGACACCTTGTGTGGGCGCATTCCTCGGTTCTGCCTTGATGCTGGCCTCTCAGCAGGATCATGTAATCGAAGGTATGCTGATGCTGCTTTGCTATTCGTTGGGACTTGGCATTCCTTTTCTTCTCAGTGCTATTCTGATCAACTATTTGAAGTCAGCCTTCAACTGGATTAAAAAACACTATCGGATCATCAATACTGTCAGCGGCTGTTTCCTGATATTGGTGGGTATTCTGATGGCAACAGGAACGCTGGGACAGCTACTCAGCCTGCTTAGTTGAGGAGGGTTTATGAATAAAAAGAAGATAATAATGATACTCTTTCTTGTGTTTGTTCTCATTTTAGGTGGCGCAGGAATTCTATATAAACAGCTTGGACAGAAACTGGCTCCCAATCTGCTTGCTACACAAACACCGCTGGAAACCGAATCCACAGAAGCCTCCACTCCAACAACACAAGAGAATGAATCAGAAAAGATATTGGCACCGGATTTTACAGTTTACGATCTGGATGGAAATGAAGTTCATCTTTCGGATTTTATCGGGAAATCCGTTGTCCTAAACTTCTGGGCAAGCTGGTGTAGTCCATGTAAAATGGAAATGCCTGATTTTAACGAAAAATATCTGGAAATTGGTGAAGAAGTACAGTTTCTCATCATCAATATGACTGATGGCTCCAGAGAGACTGTGGAAACTGCATCTGCTTTCATCTCAGAACAGGGCTATTCTTTCCCGGTATTTTACGATACAGATCAGGATGCCGCTGCAACCTACGGTGTTTATTCACTGCCTACCACATATTTTATTGATGAGGAGGGAAACGCAATCGCCCAAGCAACGGGTGCAATTGATGAAGAAACCTTGCAGCAAGGAATTGACATGATTATTTCCGATAGGTGATGATCAGCATATTATATCGAAGTAAAATGCAAAAAAGTAGCCACGGTCTCACACTCCAAAACGGAATGGACCGTGGCTCTTTCTCTACCTTCAGCGCTGTTCTTCTTTTTGTTGTTTCTTCTCTTCCACTCGTTTGTGACGTTCAATACCCAAGATATGCTCAACCGTCTGCTTGGCAATCAGATATTCCTGCATCTCTTTCTTCACCTGACGATATTCTGCATAGGCTTGTTTTTTCTCAACCAACAACCGGTTAAACTCCTCATGCAGAGCCTGACGGGAAGGAACCTTTTGCCCATCCAACTGATCAAAGGCTTGCTTTGCCGCCTTATGGAGCATCAGCTCGTCACGATGTTCTTCAAAGAACTTTTTGCTGTACCCGGACTTGCGGTATGCTTCGTAGGTCTTTCTGGTCTTAGAGTAATTATTGATGTGCGTCTGCAATGCTCCAATCTCAACCATCCGTTTCTCAGCCGCCTTAATGGAATCGGAAAGCTCAGAGAAGCGAGAAGTCAGCTTATCCGTAAGGGCAACCAAATCCTCATAACTGTCCACGCCTTTTTCTTTCAGTAGGATTACCGTTCGGGCAGCTTCTTTTCGGTTGAACTTCTTCGCCCACTTTTCATAACCGACCGTCTTACCCTCGGCCATCTTTGCCTGAACATCAATAAGCATCTGAAACTGCTTCTGTGCGGGAGCCTTGGCAGAGCCACCTCTGGATCTGTGCAGAATTTTACCAGAGATAACGGCTTGCAGTTCCTCTTTGCTATATCCTTCGCCCAGGGAGCGCAGACGAATAAATCGTTTCTGGTCTTTTCCCTTAAACGCAGGCTGCTTTCCGTCCTTGAACTCGAATCCCATATCAGCCAGAGCCTGAATAAAATCCTCAAAGGTCTTTGGCTTTTGTTTCAGTACCGCATCAATGGCTTCGCAAAGATCGTCACGCTGGGTACGCTTCTTGGGGTACACAGTTCTTTTCTGTCTCTCTCCATAAGGTTTCGGAGTGATGATAGACAGTCTGTTTTCCAGACAGACCATATCACTGAGCCTTTGAACTGCCCGACCACTCAAAAAGAAATTCTTGAACTTTCGTGTTGCGTCCAGAGAAGTGGAATTATAAATGATGTGATTATGAATATGGGCTTTGTCGATGTGAGTGGCAACGATAAAAGCGTGTTTCCCTTTCGTCCATCGCATTGCAGTTTCATAGCCAACACGATTTGCTTCCTCCGGTGTAACTTCACCGGGCTTGAATGACTGGCGTATCTGATAGGCGATAATATCGTTTTTCTGTTGTCTGCCAGTTATATGTTGATACTGCCTTTTCGTAAGAAGAAATTCTTCATCGGCAGTTTTAGAGTCACACTCATAGGAACTGATAAATTCACCATCGTTGGTTTTCGCTACGTTCTGCGAGTAATCTGTTCGGTCAGCCAGACATTGAGCTACCGTTTTTCCTTTGTTTATGTGGAGAGCAATCAATCTTGTCGCTGCCATTCACATCCCATCCTTTCCAAAAGAAAAAGCCACCCGTAGGTGACTTCATCTCAATATTTATGACCTGATAAACTCTCCAAGAGCATTTCCGATACTTTCTGCCTTAACAACTGACCACACCAACAGGAAGATGGCAAGGATTGCGGCAACGCCCATTCCTGCAAGAATTGCCAAAGAAGTCCACATTGCTTTGACGATACAGTAGATTGCACATCCACCGATTACCAGAAGCAACAGACCAATCACATACGAGGAAATGTTGGTGAGCAGGTTTCCGAGGATACAGATTACTTTAACAGCCAACAGCACAGGAAGTGCAAAAATCTTCAAAATCATTTTCATAGGAACGGCTCCTTTCTTTTTCTATCTTTATTTTACCTGACAACTTGCAAAAGAACAATGATGTCGCCGGTATGTAAAAGCCGCAGCCGAAACTGCGACTTCCCGACAAATTGTCGGATTACTGAATGGAGGACAACCTGACAAGGACTTCTTTCATGTCCGCCCAGATGGTCTCCAGACGTTCCTGCAAGTCCTTAATGTCAGCTTCGTAGATGCTGCCGGTTTCATTGGCTCGTTTTGCGTACTGGTTCAGGTTGTTGGAACAGATTCGCAGAACCGAAACCAGTGCTTTCACATCCTGCAAATCCAGATTGATACAGTAGCCATCCAGAGCCATTTTCCGAAGATATGCCCCCATACTGCGGATACCAAGCTCGTCCATCTTCTGATGGATTCGCTCGACTTCCTCTTTGGATGCAAGAAAGTGAACATCCTGGTTACGCTTTTCCATTACAACACCTCCTCGTAGCCCTCAGAGCGTTTTGCAGGCGGGATATGCTCGGACTTGGATTTCAGATCAGCCAGAACAGAGGGGCGTTCCGCTTCTCCTTTTTCAGCACGGCTTTCCACCGTATCTTCCATATTCAGCGCCGCATCCAGCTCCGCAAGCCGCTGACTTTTTGCCGCAAGTTCCGCTTCCTGGGGAAATGGTTTTCCAAGTTCTGCTTTTGCCGCTTCCTGCTGATTGTAGAGATTGGTCAGCTGTTCATTGGCTCTTTCCAACCGCTCAGGAATGCCGGAAAGGGCGTTATCCAGTCGGGTGATATTTCCTCTGGCATCCGTACCAAGGGCTACACGGTGGCTCATAGAGCCTTTCAGAACAATGTCAAACTCACTTCGGAAGCTGTCATAGGAAAGCTCCATCTGGAATCCCCGGTAGCTGCCCAGCGGAACCGGATCAGCACTTTTTGTCTCCTTACAGGCGGCAAGAATGATTTCACCGGCATCGGCTTTTTCCGCATAATGTCTGCCCATGATTTCCATACCACAGAATCCTTCGGAGATCTGCGGATGTGCCTCCACGGTTTTAATGTCCGCTTCAAAGCCATGAATATAACCAGTCTGCTTTTCAATCTCAGCCGGGAAGTATTTCAGGAGCTTATCCTCCATACGGTACTGATGGCTCTGGTGGTCGGCCTTCAGCACTTTCAGCCTTGCCACATCAATATCCAGGTCCATCTTTTCCTTGATGAGCGGATTACCGGCGCACAGTGCTTTGATCTCTGCATAGGACAGAGCCTGTTCATCCACATCGTCACATGAACGAACCGGCGATTTGGAGGTCATGATCTGGGAGATAAATTTCTGCTTATTCTCCAGGGTCTGATACAGATATGCGTCGAAGGTTCCCTCGGTAACGTATTGATAGACCTGAACCTCTTTGTTTTGGTTGCCCTGACGGATGATTCGACCGTTTCTCTGGGTCATATCAGACGGACGCCAGCCCACATCCAGATGGTGAACTGCCACCAGTTTGTCCTGTACGTTGGTTCCTGCACCCATTTTCTGCGTACTGCCAAGCAGCACACGCACCTGTCCAGTACGAACCTTGGCAAAGAGTTCTTTCTTTTTTGCTTCAGTATCCGCATCGTGGATAAAGGCAACTTCCTCGGCAGGTACACCGTTTGCGATTAGCTTGGTTTTGATGTCGTCATAGACATTGAATGTGCCGTCATTTTTTGGTGTCGAAAGGTCGCAGAACAATAACTGTGTCAGCTTGTTTGTCTGACCTTCCTGCCAGATACGGAGGACATTTCCTACACAGGCATTGAGCTTGCTGTTTGGGTCATCCGGCAACAGCGGGTTCATCAGCCGCTGATCCAGTCCCAGTTTCCGTCCATCGCTGGTAATCTTGAGCATATTGTCCACAGACGGATCAATGATACCGGCATGGACATCCGCAGCTCTTTCGGAAAGGGATGCAACCATATCCTTCTGATACTCAGATGGCTGCACCACAACCGTCTCAAATTTCGCTTCGGGAACCGGAAGATGCAGCTGGTCTGAGGTCTTAATGTCGGCTACTTCCTTGAACATATTCATCAGTTCAGGAAGGTTGAAGAACTTGGCGAATCGGGTTCTGGCACGGTAGCCAGTTCCTTCAGGAGCCAGCTCAATGGCCGTCGTTGTCTCGCCAAAGGTGGATGCCCAGGAATCGAAGTGGGTCAGATTCTTCTTCTGGAGCGTACCGTACTGGAGATAGCGCATGACCGTGTAAAGCTCGGTCATGGAGTTGCTGACGGGAGTACCCGTGGCGAAGATAACACCACGACCGCCGGTGATCTCGTCCATATAACGGCATTTCATAAACATATCCGAAGATTTCTGGGCTTCGGAGGTGGAGAGACCTGCCACATTCCTCATTTTGGTGTAGAGTAACAAGTTTTTGAACGCATGGCTCTCGTCCACGAACAGCCGGTCAACACCTAACTGCTCAAATGTGATGACATCATCCTTTCTGTCGGCGGCAAGAAGTTTATCCAGTCTGGCTTCCAGAGATTTTCTGGTTTTCTCCATTTGCTTGATGGTAAAATTCTCACCACGCTGATATTTCAGTTCTGCGATTGCGCCCTCAATCTCATCAATCTGTTCCTGCAACTGCCGTTCCTGCCGCTCGGCAGACAGCGGAATCTTCTCAAACTGGCTGTGACCGATGATAACGGCATCATAGTCGCCGGTTGCAATACGGGCGCAGAACTTCTTCCGGTTTGCGGTTTCAAAATCTTTCTTCGTGGCAACAAGGAGCTTGGCACTCGGATAGAGGTGCAGGAACTCATTTGCCCACTGCAAGGTGAGGTGGTTCGGAACCACAAACATGGACTTCTGGCTCAGGCCAAGTCGTTTGCTCTCCATAGCCGATGCTGCCATTTCAAAGGTTTTGCCCGCACCAACTTCGTGTGCGAGCAGGGTATTTCCACCATAAAGCACATGAGCGATAGCGTTTCTCTGATGTTCACGGAGGGTAATATCCGGGTTCATACCGCCAAAACGGATATGGCTGCCATCATACTCACGGGGTCTGGTGGAGTTAAAAAGCTCATTGTACTTCGTAACCAGTGCTTCACGACGGCGGGGGGCTTTCCATACCCAATCCTGAAACGCATCCTTGATTGCCTGCTGTTTCTGCTGTGCCAGAGTGGTTTCCTTTTTATTCAGGACACGCTTCTGCTTGCCATCTGCATCTTCAATGGTGTCATAGATACGAATATCTTTCAGGTTCAGCGTTTCTTCCAGAATCCGATAGGCATTGGCACGGTCTGTACCGTAGGTCACATACGCCGCCACATCATTGTAGCTGGGAGAGCTTTTCCCATTGATACGCCACTCTGCGGTCATCTCGGAGAATTTCACCTCAATGGAACGGCGCAGATAGTATGGGGTCTCAAAGGTTTCTTCCATGAACTGCTGAATATAGCCGGGATCAATCCAGGTAGCACCCAGACGGACATCAATCTCAGACGCATCCAAATCCTTCGGCTGTGCCTTTTGCAGTGCCTCCACATTGATATTGAAAGCGGAATCACGGTTCGCCGCCATCTGTGCGATACGCAGCTTGCTTCTCACATCACCAGAAAGGTATTCGTCCGCAGTCTGCCAACCAGCTTCCACATCATCAGGAGCCATCGGGTCTTTGAAGATCACCCCACGCAGCTCTGTTTGAATGGCTTCATAGTCCTCAGGGGTTCCCAGGAGCTGTGCCATGAAAGGAAGATCAACTTTACCACGCTCACCAATAGAGATTGCCAGAGCTTCCGATGGGGTATCCACGCTGGTCACTCTGCGTTCCGGCTTGATCGTTCTCTTGGTGAACATATCCGCCTTGCTCTTTAAGTTGCCGTCCTCATCCACATTTTCCAGAGAACACAGAAGGTAATAGGAGGAATCATCAGAGAAAGCCTGCCCATTTGCACGGTTGTTGATGAGACCGTTCTTTGCGGTAAACGCATCGTAGGCATCATTCAGTTCTGCCTGCTTCTGAGAAATCATCTCATCCGGGTAATCCTCCAGCTGATATTCGATTAGCTCATTGACGATACCACGGAGTTCCACCATGCCTTTCACACGGTCTTTTGCTTTCTCGTTCAGCTCCACATGGCGCATGATGGAGTTTTCACGGAAGTACACTTCGCCGTCCACCACAGCATAGGAGAAGTTCTTGACATCCGGGGTTGCAGGAATGGTTTCCGCTTCTTTGCCCTTATCAGCTTCGGGAAGCTCCACGGCCTGATAGGTTCCCTGAATGCGAGAAACCGCTTCGTTCAGAAGGTCGGACAGTTCCGCACCCGGAATCGGACGGACGGTAATATCATCCTTGCCGTAAGGGGTGCTTTCCAGAACCGTGTCGCCCAGAACCATTTCCGGGTGATCGACAAAGTAGCTGTTCATGGTGTGTCCTTCTTCGGTGCGGTTCAGATGCACCCAATCAGGAACGATGTCGATCGGATGGTCACGCTTTTGCAGGAAGATGATGTCGGACACGACTTCCGTGCCTGCGTTCTTCTTAAAAGCGTCATTTGGCAGACGAATCGCACCAAGCAGTTCCGCTCTCTGTGCCAGATACCGTCTTGCATCCGAGTTCTTGGAATCCATGGTAAAGCGACTTGTCACAAAAGCAACCACACCGCCAGGACGAACCTGATCCAGAGCTTTGGCGAAGAAATAATTGTGGATAGAGAAACCCAGCTTGTCGTAGGGCTTATCCGATACCTTGTAGTTCCCAAAAGGAACATTACCCACAGCCAGATCGTAGAAGTCTCTGCGGTCTGTCGTTTCAAAACCGGCGACTTTGATTTCTGCGTTGGGATAGAGCTTCTGAGCGATTTTTCCGGTGATGGAATCAAGCTCCACACCATACAGACGGCTGCTCTGCATCTCAGGGGGCAACATACCAAAGAAGTTACCGATACCCATGGCGGGTTCCAAAATGTTGCCGGTCTCAAAGCCCATCTGCCCGACTGCATCGTAGATGGAGCGAATGACCGTAGGACTGGTGTAGTGAGCGTTCAGCGTGGACGCTCTTGCCGCAGCATATTCGTCCTCGGACAGCAGATTCTTCAGCGTGGTGTACTCCTGCGCCCAATTTCCCTTATCAGGGTCAAAGGCATCTGCCAGACCGCCCCAGCCGACATAGTTCGACAAAACTTCCTGCTCTTCGGGAGTAGCGTTGCGGTTCTCGTTCTCCAACTGGAACAGGGTCTTGATGGCTTCCATATTTCTTGCAAATTTTTGTTTCGGTCCACCTTCACCGATGTGGTCATCTGTGATGTGGAAGTTCACCGCAGGAACGGGTGGAACTTCTCTGGTCGTAATGGACTGCTCAATCTGAGCGATGATGTCCATGACCTCAGGATTCTGCCAGCCGTCCACCTTGGTATAGTCCCGAACGATGGTGTCCTGACCGTCCTTGCAATGAATGAGGTCAAGACTGCCCGGTAACGGTCGCCCGGTATTCATTGCGCCCAGAGCTTTAACCTGGGTGGAAGGGAGGGAGTGGTAGGCTCTCAGGGCATCTTCAAAGGAACTGTATTCCTTGATGTCCAGCGCACCACGTTTCTGGATGTCCTCTGCTACATAGAAATGGTCAATGAAGTATTCCGGTTCCTGCTGTTCAGGCTCTGCACTGGCTCTGACCTGTGCCTGTGCCTTTTCATCAGGATAGTCACCATAGATACGGATGCACTTATGCTCCTGTTGATCGTAAACGGCAGCACCGTCATACTTGAACCCGTCATCCTCCATAGTTCCGTCTACATAGCCCTGGGCAGCTGTTTCGGCTTCCTCCAGAGTGTAGTAGTCCAGTTTATCATCGAAGCCGTTTTCAAAGTGATGATAAGCGGCAACCAGATAACGACGTTCCGGCTGTGCTGTTTCGGTGCGGATTTCGCCCTGATTTTCCTCTGTAACGGAGTTTTCTTCAGTATAGGCGTCACCCCTTACTGCATGGTTTCTTTCGTCCTGAGAAAGCATTTCCTCAAATCTGGAACGGTTCTCAGCACGGAAGATAGGATAAAGCAGAGAGGGGTCTCTCAGCTGCACTTCCCGGTCGGTGATCTGCTCCACAAGAAAAGCGGTGTCGTCCAGATAGACCGTATCGCCAACCTGATAATTCCACACCGGTGTTTTCTCAACCGGCTCTGCGATATTTTCTGCGGATTCTTCAGGCTGTACTGCTTCCATCGCCGCCACAGACTGACGGACTTCCTCAAGGTAGTCATTGGCAAGCCACTCATCGTCGAAGTATTCCGTAACGCCCTCATGGTCTACATAATAGGTTCCGGTCTGCTCATCCCAGATGGCATACTCGCCATCCTCGGTATCGACCACAGCAAAACGCTCATAGACATCTTCCAGAGGATTTGTTCTGGCTTCTTCGATTGCCTGCCGCTCGGCTTCCTCCTCAGGGGTAAGAAAGCGACCTTTTTTCATCAGAGCGTCGATTCTCTGTGCCACCTGTGTCCAGGACATCTGCACCTTATCGCAGCCGCTTTTGGTGAAGCGAACGCCCTTGGCATCGTGATCCTGACCGCTGTGGGTTGCATCGGAACAGGCATGAGAATGACCGCCGGTTCCGTATTCATGCTTCAGAAACTCGGCTTTGTCCTTAACAGAATGATTTTCCTGCCAGTATTCATAGATACGGCGCTTTCCACCGGCAAAGCCGCTGCCACGGGTCAGGTCTGCATTGACCTCATCATCGGTAATAAACTGACGAACAAGGGGCATCTGCATCATATCGGTCTGATACTCACGCAAAGGCAGATTCCGCTCATACAGCTGTTTCTGAATGAGATTCAGCTTGTGATAGTGAAAACGAAGCAGATCGGGATTTTCCGCAAGGGCTTTTCTAAATTCCGAATACTGCTGTACCAAGGTTGCGTGGAAACGAGGGTCATCCAACTTTTCAGCCAAGTCTGCGGTTTCATCAGGAAACCCACGAAACGGTTCCTGATGTAGAATTGCCAGATAGCTGCCGGCACGGGCTTCTTCACTCAAATCGTGATAAAGATGCCACAGGGATTCAGCCAGCTTCTGACGCTCATATCCGGGAGCTTCTACCAGTTCTACATTGGTTGCGAACCGACCATTTTCAAGCAGTTCTCCAATGCGCTCGGCAACCGTTTCCCAAGAAACGATCTGCGCTCTGGGGCTGTCAATGGCAGAGGAACCTTTAGCAAGGTGGATACCGTCCTCGGCATACCACGCACAGATATTCCCGCTATCTTCTTTCAGACCATAGCCGCCGTGATAGACCTGCTTTAAGGTCTGAACGATTTCTTCCAACGGCTTCTGCTTCATATATTCCAGCGCTACGACTTTTCGGGCTTCATCGGTATTGCTGCCAAGCAGAAGAAAGTGGTCGATTTCTTCCTGGGCAAAAGAAAAAGCAGAGGGCGTAAAGCTCTCTGCTCGGTCGATAAAACTGATTTGTTCATTTTCGGAGAGGAAAAGGTTCAGACTCAGCTGTTGATAAGCTCCGTCATCACGACTTCCTCCGCCTGTGCTTTCAGGCTGTTCATGTGCTGCACCCACGCCATCTGCTGTGTTTCCTTGTCCGGTGCGGGGCTGTCCTTCAGGTACTGCTCCATCAGAAACTCCACTCTGGCTTTCGCCGTTTCCTCGATCTCCCACAGGTGCGGGAACAGGCTCTCCGTCAGAATCATGTCGTTCAGGAGCATCGGATTGTTCTGTTCCAAAAATGCTCGACGCATCCTGCCGTACTTGCCCAGAGGTTTCTCTCCCTCGTTCTCCAACTGAAGGTTCGGAATCTGATAATCTCCGGCCTGTCTGTAAGTCATCTCGCTCATAATCTGCACTCCTTTCGGTAGCTTTAATCTGCTCATGTTCTCCAATCGCTTTTTCGATTTCCTGAAACATCCTTGTGCTGATGGCATTCACCGCAGTGCCAAGGGCATTTACTGTCTGCCTGGTGTTAAAATCAAACACCTTCTGGAAATCCTCATGCTCGAAGTAGTTGTCGGGACTCTCCACGAACTGGCAATACATCGTATAGGATACGCTGTTTGCCACCGCATTTTTGAAAGCTACTTCGATGTTGAGTTCATCATACTCCTCAAGAAAGCTGTTGGCAACGATGTCGAGGAGCTGCTTTTTGTAATCGTCCCAATACTCAGCCGCCAGTGCAGATGCAATATCTTCAAGCTGTGCTTCCAGCACCCCGTCAGCGGCAACACCGAAGGTACGCTCCATCGCTTCCATGACATAGGAGCGGTTTTCAGGCGTCACCTCCCACGGTTTCAGTTCCGGGGAAGAACGGCGAACGCCGGTATCCGCCACATCAAACACATAGCGCAGATACGGTCTATCCCTGTTCATCACAAACAGAGCAATACCGGTAGAGCCACGCTTTACATATCTGCGGTAATTTTCAGCGTTCCAGTCCTCATAAGGCTTGCAAAAGGTCGCATTGGGGCGCTGGGCATAAATCATCACCTGTTCCGGATAGGTGAACTCATAGTTACGGGACATCGTTCTCAAAAACGAAGTCCAGTTATCTGTGTTCGAGGTGATTTTCCCAATCGTTTCTTTTGCTAACCCGGAATAAAATCGCTCTTTTGCGTTCATTGTATCCCTCCAATCCTATCAATCCGGATAAAGGTTCAGCTTCTCAAAGTCGGCATCGTCCATGGCTGAAACTTTACGGAGAACAGAGTCTGCCAAAGCAAAAAGCTCTGACTCGTCCTCCGAAAGCTGTTCCTTCATCAGTGTCAGTGCTTCACACAGCCCTGACCTTGTGCCAGGGCTGTAAAGCATCATCATGTTCCGCTCATCTTGTGTGAAATCCATCATTCAATCTCCCTTTCCGGGTGGCTCTTGGGCGGCTTATGGGAAACATCCGGCACAGGTTTTTCCTTTAACTGCTCCAATACCGAAGGGCGTTCCTCTAATCCAGACGCTTTTCCGTTGTTGATGATACCATCAATCATCCCATAATCATCTTCCATTGCCATCTCTGCGTTTTTTAGGTAGTTTTCGGACTTCATAAAGTTTTCCAGTTTCTGAAACCCGACAGAATCTACATAGTGAAAGGATACCTCACCAGCTAACTTTAAGGCTACGATGTCGCTGACCGACATACTGTGACCACGGAAATCATTCGGGTGGTCAATATTGAACTTCACATACAGATCTTCCAGCTGCCGATCCACATCCTCGGACATAGAAATGGAGCCATGATAGACCACCTCGTAACGGTCAATCTCAGGCTCCATTTCTTTCTTTTGAAGGTAGCTGTAATTTGCAAACATGAGCGGGATATTATCGTCTACATCTTCCCGCAGCTGAAGAATCGCATAAGAATCCGTGGGGCTTTCCAGAAAAGCAACCATTTTGTCATCCGGGGTGGTATTTCCGTGAACATCATCCCATTTTTCGTTTTTCATATCGGTGTCCTCCTTATCGTTCAGGCTCTTTACGTTTGGGAGAGGGACTGGCAGGCGCAGTTTTCTCTGCGGCCTGTGCCAGTTTTTCCATGACCGACTCACGCTTCGGAGAGTCGATCTTATCCAGCTGACTTTTCAGCACTTTGGCAACCTCAGTCGCAGTTTCCTCACGGGCTTCTGCAATGGCTGTATTCAGAAACTCACGATACGGAGCCGTATTACCGGCAGCAAGATCTGCCTTGATTTCTTGGATATGCGCCTGCACATCATCGACCTGATCCATATATTCATAGGGGTCGAAGTTCTCTGCAAAACGGTCGAGCTTAAAAGCAAGCTCTGCGATAGGGTTATTGACCACCACCGCCTGTCTGCCGACTTCAAAAGCCTGCTCCATGACATCTTCATAGAACATCGCCCGCAGCTCCCGGCGCTCCAGTCCAAAGGATTCCAGAATATCCTGGCGGACTTCGATCATGGACAGTTCAGGGTTATCGACCTGACCGCCATCAATCTCGTTGTAGTTTTCATCTAACAGGGTGTAGTCGTAACCATCTTCGCAGGTCTGTACCGCAAGGATTCTATCCTTTCCGACCTTCCATGCGGCTTCATCGCCCATAATTTCAGGCTCCGCCATATAGCTTGCACCGTTGCGCTCCATAATCTCTGCAAACTGGCAGATATGAAACACATTGTATCCAATCTGTGTGTGGTACTCGTCGATGAATATACAAGGCTTTACGACGGTCTCATCGGGATAGTGAATCTGGATGCAGCCACCGTCAGGAATACGGAACAAGTCCTTATAGTGGCTGTCGATAAATCGGATTTCCTTACCATCCGGGTTGTACTCATTTGTCATTTGCGCTTTCCTCCATTTTCAAATTCCATACTAAACTTCGTTTTGCCATCCTCCGATACCTCCATAAAGACGGTGGCATCAAAGGTGTTACCCGTCCTTTCGGACTTGCAATTCTTGAGCTTTACCTTACCGGAACCGAGCAGTTTCTGCGCCGTGGCAGAAGTCATGCTCTTGCCGATACTCGCAAAGTAGCGATTGTTTTTCCAAAGGGCAAACTTGCAGCTTCTGTTAGAACAGAAGTATCCCTTGGACTTGTCCTCTACAGCACTGCCGCAGAGCGGGCATTTGCCGATAGAATTGGCTTCTTTCGACATCAGAACCTCGGAATCACGGATCACTTCATAGTTATGAATCAAACCGGCAATCACATCTTTGATCTCATCCATAAAATCCTCGCTGGCATATTCGCCTTTTTCAATGAGCAACAATTTTTCCTCCCAATCCGCCGTCATGGATGGGGACTGAATCTGTTCCGGCATGACCGTTACCAGAGCCGTACCCTTGTGAGTCGGAATCAGGTGTTTGGTTTTCTTATCGCCTTTACGCTCCAGAAAACCGATACGAACCAGCTTCTCAATGATACCGGCACGGGTCGCAGGCGTTCCCAGACCTTTTCGCTCGACATTCTCCGGCATTTCATCTGCACCGGCAGTTTCCATCGCAGAAAGCAGTGTATCCTCGGTAAAGTGTTTTGGGGGAGAAGTTTTCCCTTCCTTGATTTCCGTGCCGCTGACGGTCATTTCGTCACCAACGGAAACAGAAGGGAGTGTCTGCACTTTTTCGTCGGATTTTGTCGAATCATTTTTCTGAACCAGAGCTTTCCATCCATCCTGTACAACAGTTTTGCCTTTGGCTGAAAACACTGTGCCGCCGCAGTCCAGCTCAATGACTGTCTCTGCGTATCGGTGTGGATCGCCAACAGCTACGCACAAGCGATTAGAGATCAGTTGCAAAATTGCAAGTTCTCCTTTGGGAAGTTCGCTCAGATTGCATTTCTGCAATTCTCTGGTCGGAATGATGGCATGGTGATCTGTGACCTTTTTGTTATTCACAACCTGCTCTGCATGAACGGGTATGTTATCCACATCCTCCACGGGGAATGTGTGGAAAGCCAGTTTTACGAGGTCGGGCAGGCTGTGTGCCATATCTTTCGTCAGGAACCTGCTATCGGTACGGGGATAAGTGACCAGTTTCTTTTCATAGAGATTCTGCGTGTAGTCCAAGGTCTGCTGTGCCGTGTAGCCAAGCACACGGTTGGCTTCTCTCTGTAAACTGGTCAGGTCATAGAGTGCAGGCGGCTTTTCTGTTTTCTCCTTACATTCAGCTTTCTGAACGATTGCCACTGAACAGCCTTGCCTGACAGCTTCGGCTGCTGCCTTGGTCTTGAAGCGTTCGCTTGCAGCCGTAAAGCCATCCAATCCAATCTGAACTGTGTAGAACGGTTCAGGCTTGAATGCGGAAATGGCAGCTTCCCGCATAACAGCCATAGCAAGGGTAGGGGTCATAACACGACCAACATTCAGGGTCTGCCCGTAAAGGGTCGAAAAAAGTCGAGTAGCGTTAATACCAACAATCCAGTCGGCTCGCTCTCGACACAGTGCAGCTTCATACAAAGCATCATATTCCGTTCCAGACCTGAGATTTTCAAAGCCCTCCTTGATTGCTACATCTTCCATCGAGGAAATCCAAAGCCGCTCAAACGGCTTTCTGCACCCGGCTTTGTGGTACACCAACCGAAAGATCAGCTCGCCCTCACGACCGGCATCTGTTGCGCACACAAGACTCGCAACATCTTCTCTGGCCATGAGCTTTTTCAGAATCCCAAACTGTTTTTTCGTACCGGCAGAAACCTCATACTGCCAGTCCATCGGGAAGATAGGAAGGTCTGCATAAGCCCATTTGCTGTACTTCGCATCATAGACTTCCGGCTGTGCCAGCTCCACCAAATGCCCTACACACCAGCTGACCACATATCCGTTTCCCTCTAAGTAGCCATCCTCACGCTTGGCAGCACCTAACACTTTGGCAATACTCTGTGCAACCGAAGGCTTTTCAGCCAAAACTAATTTCATTTGCATCTGCTCCTTTCGCAAAAAAATAAGCAGCCACACACCGTAGTGCATGACTGCTATGTAAAAAGTTCGGAAATGATTTTTGCAACCTGACACAATTTTCTGTTTTATAATCTCCGTCATCGTAAAAATATCTACCTCATCTGTATATGAAATGAGGTAGATAAATAATTTATGACTTAGATTTTTACATATCCTGTAGCCGGACCTGAACCGACCTTCGCAATGTACTCACTCTTAACTAAATCTGCCAGAGTGCGTTCTACCGTGGTTTTGCTTATATCAGGGTGAGCCTCCATAATTTCTTTCTTTGTGATTTTACCAACTTTCTGATCAATCATCGCTTTAATTCTTTCGGGCTTAGAAAGAGTGCGATTCTTTAAATGTTCTACACGGCTTTCAAATTCATTATATGCTTTCAACATGATACCCAGATAATACTTAGCAAAAGGCTCATAGCTGTTCTCATTTTCATGCCATCCTGTCGAACTTGCCTGCAATGCTTCATAGTAAGTTTCCTTTGTTTTTTCAATCAACATTTCCATGCTGACATATTTTCCTACAATATATCCTGCCTTATAGTACAAAAGAAGCGACAGTAACCGGCTCATGCGTCCATTTCCGTCATTGAAAGGGTGGATACAGAGGAAATCCAGAATAAACATAGGTATCAAAAGTAATCTATCAATTTTATCAGTATTCCATGCTTCTAAAAACTGTCTGCACAATTCATCCATAGCTTCCGCAGTCTGAAAGGCAGGAACCGGAATAAACCTTGCTTTCTGGTGACCTTCTGCATCTGTTTCTGCAATTACATTATCAGCATTTTTATATTCTCCACCGGAACCGGCGTAGGAATACAAATCACGATGAAGCTGCAAAATAATATTAGGTCTTGGCACAATATACTCATAGCTTTCGTGGATTGTAGAAAGCACCTCTCGGTAACCTGAGATTTCCTGCTCAGATCGGTTTCTTGGTTCTGCCTTTTGGCTGACCAATTCTTCCAATCTCTTATCTGTTGTATAAATACCCTCAATACGGTTAGAAGCACCTGTACTTTGAATCAAAGCGACTTCAAGAAGGGTTTTCAATTCATCAATATTAGCTTCCAAAAATAGCTCTTGCTTACCTTTGTGCTCATGAATTTTTCCGATCATCTGCACAATTTCAGGAGTAAGCAACTTTTCTGGCTCTTTTATATAATCAAAAGCTCTCATGTTATCTACCTCATTTCAGGATTATCTACCTCATTTCAGGATTATCTACCTCATTTTACTCTAAAATGAAGGAGATTTCAATAGGATGAGGCAGATAAATTTTCCAGTCACTATGACTGAAATAATAGTATGCACACCTACCACACAGAATATTCAAGAGGTCGCTTTCAAAAACATAAAATATTTTATTTTTTGAAAGCGGATACTAT
>ERZ779852.807-NODE-807-length-32250-cov-9.441373_pt1 | contig 32250 bp, 29 predicted proteins | sample MGYA00511559_ERZ779852 | MGnify/ENA primary metagenome ERZ779852 (study PRJEB29588, sample SAMEA2157977) | human gut metagenome | biome: human gut; feature: human-associated habitat; material: faeces | place: Denmark | collected 2008/2010 ...
TTTGGTAACAAAAAATGCCGTATTTATGCGGTCTGTGGCGTTTCGCAAACGCCTAATTAACTATAAAAAAATGAGGTATCAGAAAATTATATGACAAAATTAGTCATTTTGGGACGCAAGTCCAAAACAGGAAATTATGAAGCCTTTTTCCGTGCACTTCCCGCGCAGATCGTGACTACTCTGGTTCCCGGAGAGGTCATTTCCTGCGACGCTCTGATCCTGCCGGGCGGCGGAGATATCACTCCTGCTTTTTTCGGTGAAAAAAACAAAGGTTCCCGCACTGTTGACACCGAACTGGACATCCTGCAATTCCAGGCTCTCGACATAGCGATTGCCGCCGGAATCCCTGTCATCGGGATCTGCAAGGGCATGCAGGTCATCAATGTTGCCTTCGGCGGTACGATCATACAGGATATGCCCGAAGACTGCCTGCACAGTTCCCCTTCCGGCGATGTGTTTCATGATACTATTATGGTAGATGATTCCCATCTTTTCAAGTATTTTCCTGTCAAAATGCGCGTCAACAGTGCCCACCACCAACGGATCGACCGCTTAGGTCAGCACCTTAAGATCATCCAGGTCTGCCCTGACGATGGCTGCCCCGAAGCTTTGGAGCATGACGAGCTGCCGATCCTTGGGTTACAGTGGCATCCGGAGAGGCTGCCGGAGTGTGTCGGGGAACCTCTCCTTTCTCTTCTTTCTTCTTATTTTTAAACCGGTGTCGCGGTCTTTTCACCGGAACCAATTCCTCCCTGACTTTAACCTTTGCAATCTCGAACAGGGAACGGATGATCCCCCGCAGCATCTCTGCGGTCTGATCGTCCACTTCCTTCAATGCGGTAACTACCGCATTCATACTCTTTTTCCAATCTGCGGTAAAAGTGATCAGATCGTCCGCCTGTGATGCGGAGATCACCTGATAAAGTGTGTCTACAAAGGTACGGACCTGCTCCTCGTTCAGGGACAGGATCCATTCATTCAGAGCCTCGTTCATGATCTTCTGGCTCTCATAGATATCGCCTACATCCACGAAATGATCATCCTTCACCAGCCAGGAGAAAGGATCATGCTGCAGCAGACCGTGGTTTTTACTCTCCACTACGCGGTAATGAATATCCCGCTCGAAGATCATCCCGATCATAGAAGAATGCGGAAGCAGCTTTACCACCTTGTCTTCTATCGCATTGTAATGACATTCCTTCAGCACCTCCGGCCGGAATCCCGGTCCGTCCAGACTGTATATCTTTTGGATCCGCTTCCGTACAAAGGGCGCACATTTCATGGCACTGTACACCGCCAGGTTGCCGCCCTTGGAATGTCCTCCGATGTAAAAGGGCTGATGCAGCCATCCGGTGACCATATTTACATATTTTACACTGTATTCCTGCCCCGGTACCGGATTCAGGAATGCCATATTAAAGTCTTCCTTCCACCCCACAATAGTCTCATCCGTGCCGCGGAATGCCAAAAACAGCGTTCCGTCATCCAGGATAAAGGTAATCGCAGAGAACTGGGTCTCCCACTCCTTTTCCACCAGGTTAATATAACAATTCAGCTTCATATTCCGGAAGCGTCTGCCGCTAAGCAGCCCTTCAAACAGTGCCCGGTTCTCCTTTTCAAAACGCACATCTCCGAACAGCTGCTCCACATCCGGCCGTTTGGCGATCTCCTGCAGCGTCACAGAAGGACCGTTGTGACGCACATCGCTGACCATTCCGTCGAATTTCAGATAAGAAAGCTGGCATAAGGCCAGACTGTCCACATCATTCAGAGGTTTTTCGCGAAATGGAATATCTCCGTATTTTTTTAAATATTCTATGACTGTTCCCGCCATATACCGCTCCTTTCCGCGAGGAACTTTCCTTGCGTATTTTTCCGGATTGTGTTACGTTTTATACTGTCAGTAGAAAACATTAAGAAGGTGATCTGCCATGTCCACGAACCATTCCAAACAATTTTCCAGAGATTGCATGGTGCAGGCTTTGATGCAGCTGCTTCAGACAAAATCTCTGTCCAATATTACCATCTCAGAGCTGACCGAGCGGGCCGGAGTCTCCCGTATGACTTATTACCGCAATTACAACTCCATGGACGAGATCTTCATCAGTTATCTGAAGGATCTGGTAGATGCCTACCGTCAGGATGTCGCTGCCTGGCCTGATAAAGGCAATTATAACGACTACCGCAATATGCTGCACTGCTATGAATACTTTGATCATTACAGAGAATTCATTGCCTGCCTGGTGAACACAGGACTGGGGCATCTGCTGCTGCAGGCCCTGGACAGTTATATCCTTGATACCTATTATACGGAAGATAAAGGCCGGGATTTCTATTACACGCTTCGTGCGTTCTCCGGTTCCCTCTACAATATCTACGTCACCTGGATCATGGAAAATTCCATGGAATCCGCTGAAGAGATCGTATCCATTATCTGTCAGATCTATTCCTGATCATGATAACAATCATCAAAGGACTGCGCAAAAATACGCAGTCCCTTTTTATTTTTATCTCTGATCCAACGGAACATATTCCAGTTCCTGCATCACGCTCTTATAAGCGGGACGGATGATCTTATCCATATTGATCAATTCTTCAATACGATGCGCGCTCCATCCCACGATTCTTGCGATGGCAAAAATCGGTGTATATAATTCCAGTGGGATCTCCAGCATGCTGTATACGAATCCGCTGTAGAAATCCACATTGGCGCTGACGCCCTTATAGATCCTGGACTTCTGGGAGATGACCTCCGGTGCCATCCGCTCGATCATGGAGTACAATGCGAAATCCTTGTCTCTGCCCTTGGCTACTGCCAGCTTCTCCACGAAGCTCTTAAATACCTGGGCTCTGGGGTCGGACAGAGAGTAGACAGCATGACCCATACCATAGATCAGTCCCTTGCCGTCAAAGGCTTCCTTATTCAAAATCTTGTTCAGATAAACTCTTACCGCATCCTCATCAGTCCAGTCGGACACATGGGCTTCGATATCCCGCATCATCTCTACGACCTTGATATTGGCACCACCGTGCTTGGGTCCCTTCAGAGAAGAAAGCGCTGCTGCCACTACGGAATAAGTGTCGGATCCGGAAGAGGTTACGACTCTGGTAGTGAAGGTGGAATTGTTACCGCCGCCGTGCTCCATATGCAGCACCAGTGCGGTATCCAGTACTTTGGCCTCCAGCTCGGTATATTGTTTGTCGGGACGAAGCATCATCAGCAGATTCTCTGCTGTGGAAAGCTTCTTCTGCGGACGATGTATGTACATACTCTCATCATTGGAATAGTGATTATATGCATGGTAGCCGTAGACTGCCAGCATAGGGAACACAGCGATCAGTCCCAGACATTGTCTTAATACATTTTCAATGGAAGTATCGCTGCAATTTTTATCATAGGAAGCCAGTGTCAGAACACTCCTGGTCAGGGAATTCATGATGTCACTGCTGGGAGCTTTCATGATGACATCTCTGGTGAAGTTGGTAGGCAAAGTTCTGCTGGATGCCAGAATATCGTTAAAATGCTTCAGTTCGTCACGATTCGGCAGCTTACCGAACAAAAGTAAATAAGCCACTTCTTCGAATCCGAAATGATCCCCGCGGAATCCGTTGACCAGTTCGATACAGTCATAACCGCGATACCACAGCTTACCTTCACAGGGTATCTTTTTGCCATCCTCCATTTTGAAGGATTCGATCCGGGAGATATTGGTAAGGCCTGCGACTACGCCGTTACCGTTCTTATCACGCAACCCCCTCTGCACGCCATACTCATCGAACATCTGGGGTTCCAATCTATCTGCCGCTCTGCACAGGCCGGCATGTTCCAACATATACTCTGCGTTTTTCTTCATCCAAATACCTTCCTTTCCCGACATCATATATACTTATCTATCATAACTTTTCAGAAACTACCCTGTCAATTAAGAAAGTATAAAATATTCTTTGTATTCTCTTTGATCTTCTCAGACAGCTCAGCATATTTAATGAGTTCTTCCTCTGTGAAGCCGGCGAATCTGGCAGCATCATAATCCCTCTGTGCCATCTCCAGTTCTTTCATAACGGCATCTGCTGCCGGAAGAATCGTCACGGCGATCCTGCCTCCCCGTCCCTTCCGCTTCGTTTCTGCCATCTCCGCTGCTTTCATTTTATTTTTTCCGGTCGTCTTATCTTTTTTGGATGGTTTGGGTTCCTTCACCTCTTCTACTTTCAGGAATCCCTTCATGGTCAGTCGCTGCAATCCGCTGGTCAGATTCGTCCGGGTGATTCCGGCGAAATCAGCCAGTTCCCGTCTGCTGTCCCATTCGTGCTTTTCACACAGACACAAAAGCAGACACACATCCATGACCTTCAGATCTCCTTTTAACGCCACCGGCTCCAGATAATGTTCTAATAACTTTCTCTTACGGTAATCCTCTCCTGCAGGTCCTTCCGCCTGCAAGATCTGTGTATTGACAAAGACTCTCTCGTCTCCCAGCTTCTTGGAACCGGGCAGGATTGAAGGCGGAACGGTGCCGTCCCCCGCAGCATCGATAAAAAAGCGGTATACCTGCAGACGGTTCTTCTCATAATCTTCCTCTTCCAGAACATGTTTGTAGAAGTTATTGTAGTACTCAAATACATTCAGCTTCATTTTCACAGTCTTCGAGATATTAATGCCCTGACTGGCAAGAGAGCCTTTCCTCTTCACATAATAATAAATGGGCGCATGCAGGGCATAGAATACTTTCGCATAGCGGATATATTCCAGATTGAACATAAAATCCTCACACCAGCTGATATCCGTATCCATGCGTAGCTTATGCTCTTCCACAATATCCCTGCGGTACAGCTTGTTCCACAACACACCGTAATAAAAATCCGCCGGATTCTCCATCATATGTGCTGCGAACTCTTCTCTGGTAAGCACGCCCTCCTCTTCGATGTCTCCCTTGGGGGACAGACGCTCTCCCACCACGCGGTAAAAGTCAGAAATGACCATGTCACAGCCGTACTCCTCAGCTGCCCGCACGAACAGTCTGGTGGCATCCGGTGTGATCCAGTCGTCACTGTCGAGGAACTGCAGATATTTTCCCCGGGCACGGTCAAGCGCCCGGTTTCTGCTGTCGGAGACTCCGGTGTTCTCCTTTTGGATCACAATGACTCTGGGATCTTGGTCTCCGTACTCTTCACAAATATCGCCGGAAGCATCCGTACTGCCATCATTGACCAGCAGCAGTTCATAATCCGTATATTCCTGGTTCAAAATGCTGTCGACACAGCGTCGTAAATATTGTTCCGCATTGTATATCGGAACAATGATGCTTACCATTGGCCGCATAAGTTCATCCTCTCCAAAAATTACTTCATAAACGATTTCTTCGCTTTTCAAGCTTACGAAATCGTGATCAGTTCATAGTCTCTGCTGCCGATGCCGATCTTCTCCGCATGCTCCAGGCAGGTCTTGTACTCCGCATTGGGAGTGGTATTTTCAAAATGATCATGATGATCGCAAAATCCCTCTTTTGCCATGGCATCCGTCAGCTGGCTGTTCGGCAGCGGTGTCTGCTTCAGGCAGGCATCCACGCAGGCCTGATCCAGCGCCAGTGGATCAAAGGATGCAAACATACCGATATTAGGCAGAATAGGAGCATCGTTCTCGAAGTGGCAGTCACAGTTTGGAGACACATCCACTACCAGAGAAATATGGAAATTCGGTCTGCCGTCCACGACAGCCTTCGCATATTCTGCCATGCGGCAGTTGAAATCCTTCGTCGCCGCAGCATCGCCGCTGTGGATCGCATCAAAATTGCAGGCGCCGATGCAGCGTCCGCAACCCAGACACTTCTCATGATCAATGTGCATCTTATGTGTGGTCTCATCATATACCAGTCCATCATTGGCACATTCCTTCATGCAGCGCTTACAGCCCCGGCACAGACTCTCGTCGATCTCCGGCTTGCCCTGCGCATGCTGCTCCATTTTGCCCGCTCTGGAGCCGCAGCCCATACCGATGTTTTTAATAGCACCGCCAAACCCCGCCGTCTCATGTCCTTTGAAATGATTCAGGGAAATAAACACATCCGCATCCATGATGGCACGACCGATCTTCGCATTCTTCACATATTCGCCGCCTTTTACCGGTACCTCGATGTCATCCGTTCCCTTGAGTCCATCGCCAATGATCACGGGACATCCCACCGTCAGAGGCGTGAAACCATTCTCCCAGGCACAATACATATGCTCGATGGCATTCTTACGGTTGCCGGGGTACAGGGTGTTGCAGTCGGTCAGAAAAGGCACACCGCCCAGCTCCTTTACCACATCCGCTACCGCTTTCGCATAATTCGGACGTAAGAAACCCAGGTTGCCCAGCTCTCCAAAGTGCAGCTTGATAGCAACAAATTTGTGATCCATATCAATATTCTGAATCCCCGCCGCCTTCATCAGACGCTTTAACTTACTGGGAAGCCCCTCTCCCAGACGGGTCCTGAAATCTGTAAAATATACCTTTGATTTTTCCATTGATTTATCCTCCGAGCAAAAAAGATACTACGATTATAACATATCTTTTCCGCTTTTTGAGAATTTTTTTGCATTCTCCACGAAGCGCTCCGCGAACTCCGGGCAGGATGGATAATAGAGGTGGGGAAAACCGTACCAGTGACTCTCTCCCACGTGGATACAGGGATAATTTCGTCCGGTGGAGGGTTTGGTAGCGATGCAGTCTGCGCCGTTGTCTTCACTGTCATAATAGTGGAATTCGTGGGCACGGATGCGGCTGCCACGAGGCATAAAATATCCGCTGTTCTCTTCCAGTTCAATGTATCCGAAGCGCACCAGGTGTCCGGTGTCGAAGCATTTACCGGGCAGGACTCCCGCCATGGGATAGGAATGTCCTTCCCGGTCCGTCAGGGTCGTATGCAGGTATAGAAAACCGCCGCACTCTGCCACCGTGGGCAGACCGTCTGTGACTGCCTTCCGGATCGCTGTGCGCATGGCATCGTTCTCGCTTAACTGTCCGGCATACAGTTCCGGATATCCACCGCCCAGTAACAATCCGTGAATGTTTTCCGGTAAGTTTCTGTCATGCAGCGGGGAAAAATACACCGGTTCCGCGCCCGCCTGTTCCAGCAGACGCAGGTTCTCTTCGTAATAAAAGCAAAAGGCTTCATCCCGGGCTACGGCGATCCGTGGGCGTATTGCTTCGCTGGTTTCTACGGAATCTTCCACTACCGTCTCTTCCTCCAACGGCTCCGCTTCCTCTGCGATCTGCAACAGTTTTGAAATGTCTGCGGTCTCCCGTAATCTCTCTGCTGTCATACGGATCTGTCCCTGCAAGTCTTCCAGTTCTCCCGGCATGCACAAGCCTAAGTGTCTGCTGGCGATCTGCAGGTCCTTATTTTCCGGAAAATACCCCAGTACCGCAATGCCCAGTTCATCTTCTGCCAAGGGTTTCAGTATCTCATAATAGGATGCGGACATCCGGTTGAAGATCACGCCACGGATCAGATGTGCCTTATCGTAAGCCAGGAATCCGGCAATCAGAGGGATCACCGATCTCCCCATGCCTTTTGCATCCACCACCAGCAGGATGGGGGTCTGCGTCACCTTTGCCAAATGATAGGAGGAGCCTTCCTCACGGATGCCGCCCAGCCCGTCATACAATCCCATAACACCTTCCATGACCACAAGCTCGTCTTCTCTGCGATCCTTCAAAAACAGCTTACGGGTGCCCTCTTCTCCGGTAAAAAAGGTATCCAGATTCCGAGAGGGCACCCCCAGCACCTGTCTGTGGAACATAGGATCAATATAATCCGGGCCGCATTTACAGGAAGAAATATCCTCACCGTTTTCTTTAAAAATCTGCAATAATCCACAGGTGATCGTAGTCTTGCCGCTGCCGCTCTTCGGTGCAGCGATCATGATGCGGCGTATCTTCTTTTTCTGTGCTCCGGTCATCTCTGTACTTCTCCATTCTTACCGTTTCCGGTCTCCCCTGCGTTTTGTTTTGTTTTCTTCGCGTTATCCATAGGATCCGTTCCTGTCTCCCGGAACGTAAACGAGCAGATCCACACCGGATTTTCCGCCTGGGGCAGATGATAGCTTAAGAGCTTCTTCACCCGGCTTACCTGCATCTGCAGGATCTCCTCTTCCTCCACCGGAAAAGTATCCAGCACTTCCTTAAGTTCTGCAATGGTTTCCATGCTGATGGCATTGATCACAATACGCATATGGGGATTCTTCCGGTACAGGGTCTGTAAAATATCCAGCAATCTGCCGCCGCTGCCGCCGATAAAGGCATGGGTCGGCACTGGTAATTCTTCCAGTCCTTCCGGTGCCGGGGCTTCAATGATCTGTATATTATCCATGTGAAACTGCTCTCTGTTCTTTCGAAGCAGTTCCACCGCCTCCGGCTTTCTCTCAATGGCATAGACCTGCACCTCTCCGGGCACCCCGGCGATCTCTATGGCAACGGATCCGGTGCCGCTGCCGATGTCATAGACCACGGCGTTTTGTGTCAGGTGTAGCTTGCAGATGCTGACCTCGCGGACTTCTTCTTTTGTCATTGGAGTTTTCGCATCCCGCAGAAAACAGGTATCGGCTCTTCCATGTGTCAGGCGTTCCGATTGCCAGTGAGGATTGCGGATCAGGCAGGTATATAACCCTTCCTCCGTAATCTCCTCACACTGCCCCGGGGTCAGGATCCGGATGCTTTCCTCCGGATAGGACAGCTGATATCCTACGATCACTTCACAGTCTGTCAGTCCCGCTTCTGCAAGCAAATGTCCGATCTTGCGGATGTCCTCACTTCCTGAGGTCAGTAAAAATACCTTTTCATGGCTCTCCACCGTTGCCGAAAGCCGGTTCAGTTTCTTGCCGTGCATGCTCAAAATGGCGGCATCTTCATAACTTTCTCCCACTCGGGCCGCCAGTGTGGCCACGGAAGAAATTCCCGGCAGGATCCGTACTCCTGCGTTCAACGCTCCTGCGGCAACGGCTTCCTGCAATGCCACATACAGCTTCCTGCATCCGCTGTAAAATCCGGTATCCCCGGAAAAAAGGACCGTTACCCGAAGGGGATCTTTCTGTTCTGTAAGACCGTTTTTCTGTAATTGCTCCAGATACGGCAGAATCTGCTCCGTCATGTAGTAGGGTCTTTTTTCGATTTTAGCAGAATATCTTTCGATCATGCGCTCCGCACCCAGCAGGATATCTGCAGTTTCGATCGCATGCTGCACTTCTTGTGTCTGACCGTCTTTGCTGCCCATGCCGATTCCGGCGAGGCAGATCTCCATGCTGCCCTGCCCGGAGAGCTTACAGTCACAGAGCTGTTCCAGTTTTCCACAGATTTCCGCAAAAGAATACGTATCTACAGCCTTCTTGGCAGGCTGTATCACATACACCGGGATCCCCAGAATTTTCGCAGCTTCCAGTTTCTCCTGATACCCTCCGGTGCGTCCGCTGTTTTTCGTGACCATGTGATGGATATCGTATTGCTTCAGGATAGCGGCGTTCATCTCTGTGGAAAAAGGTCCCTGCAATGCCAGGATCTGTCTGCCTTTGATTCCCTGCTCCATGCACAGTTCCAGGCTCTCTCTGCCCGGAAGGATGCGCACATACAGGCGATCATGGAGTCTTCCGGAGGCACAATACGTCGGCAGTTCCTTGCTCCCTGTGGTCAGCAGAATATTGCCCTCTGTATTCTCCAGCGCTTTGGCACAGTCAGCATTGCTTTCAAAATACCGGATACTTACGGTAGGATTCTCTGCTTCCGGAGTCTCCGAAATTTCCCGTTCCAGACGCAGGTAAATGGAAGACTGTGTTTTCACAGCGTCCCGTATGTTCTCTGTAACGACCTGGGCATAAGGGTGGGTGGCATCCACTACGATCTCATAACCCTCGTTACGCAGAAATTCTTCCATCTGCTGCCGGTCCATTCTGCCACGGTGAAGAGATACGAGTGGCTGCCCCTTTGTCCCTGCCGCCTCCGCATCCGTCTGTTCCCGCATCACGATCTCACCATATTCCGTTGCCACGCATACGGTATGCGCGATTCCGGCATCTGCCAGGATTTCCGACAGACGCCGTCCTTCTGTGGTTCCCGCAAAAATTACTATTTTTTTCATCCTGCTCTCCTCCCAAAGAGAACTTAATGTATGTTATTCTCTACATGATATCCGCGCTTTGTGATCAACTTGTCCCCCAGGATCTCCGTCTCGGAATTGCCGATAAATACCGTGGTGAACATATTGACTTCCCGGTCCCTTAATTCCCGCAGCGTACAGGTCACCGCCCGGGTGCCTTCTCTGCCGATGTTTTCCACATAGCCGCAGGGGCGCTCCCCTTCTATGGTTTCCAGTAAAATATCACAGGCTCTTTGCAGATAATCCTTTCGCCTGTGGCTGGAAGGGTTGTAAATTGCCATGGCAAAATCTCCCATTGCTGCCGCCCGCAGTCTCTTTTCGATCTTCTCCCAGGGAGTCAGCAGGTCGCTTAAGCTGATCACACAGAAATCATGGTTTAAGGGTGCTCCCAGTACCGCCGCCCCACTGCTTGCCGCTGTAATACCGGGGATCACGATCAGTTCCGTTTGGGGATGTTCTTCTCCAAGCTCATACATCAGCGATGCCAGGCCGTAGATACCGGCGTCGCCGCTGCAGATCAATGCCACCCGCTTCCCGGCTTCCGCCTCCCTAAAACACAATTCGCAGCGTTCTGTCTCCTGCCGCATAGGGGTGGTCAGCAGTTTTTTCCCTGCAAAACGTTCTCCCAATAATTTGACATATACGGTATAACCCACGATCACATCTGCCTGCTCCAGCGCAGCGATGGCTTCTCCTGTCATCATTTCTTCCCTGCCGGGACCTATTCCCACGATATAGATTCTGTTACTCATCCGTTTTGCCTCTTTCTATCTTTTCCAAGCCACATCCGAATCCGCTCTTTCCATGTTTTCTCTGCAACTGCCACGGTCATGCCATCCTGTGCCTGCTTGCCTAAGAGGATCCATCCGCCTGTCCCGGCTGCTTTCAGGGCGGCGCGCTCGCATACATTGTCCACGCCCACCTGTGTCTTTACGAACTCGGAACCGTGAAATTCTCCCGGCACTGCCTGTAATTCCTGTGCTGTATACGTCCAAAACGGTATCCTGTATTTTTCACTGAATTCCAGCAGGCATCGTTCCTCTTTTTTCACGTCAATAGAAGCCAATGCTGCGATCTGCTCTATGACAATGCCCTGTTCTTCCAGTATTTTTTTCAAAAATAGATCCATCTTTGCGCTGTCCGTATCCTTCTTGCAGCCCACACCCAGAATATATTTTTTCGGCTGCAGCAGTAGTTCTGCTGACTCTTTTCGAAATGTTTCTTCCGTGTCGTCCGCAATCAGGACATCCACTTTTTCCGCAGGAGGATACGCACACAGCCGGATCCCTGACGGAATGGTCTCATCCACTGCCAGATGCCCTGTCTGTACGGACATGGTAATTTCCTCGCCTGCCAATACTTTTGCCGACACTTTGGCGATCCCCTCCCGATTGCAGATCCGCAGATCATTCCTTTTGGCAAAGATATCCACCGCAAAACTGTCATGTAAGTCTGTGGCTGTGGTGATCACCGGTATGGCACCCAATGCTCCTGCCAGACGGACCGCCAGTTCGTTGGCTCCACCCACATGTCCGGACAACAAGGGAATCACATACTTCCCCATCTCGTCTGCCACCAGTACCGGACTGTCGTGCAGTTTATCCATGATCCAGGGGGCAATGGCACGGACCGCGATCCCACAGGCACCGATGAATATAAGTGCATGGCGGGCCGCCATCTGCTCTCCCGCCCACGCTGACAGGCTGTTCCTGACGCAGATTGTGTCTGCATCGCTGTCATCCACAGCCGGTACCGTCTTTTTTTCCAGTCGGGAGCATTTGGTATAGAGCGTGACCGCAGTTTCCCCGTCCATGCTCTCCCGGATCCGCTCCGCCAGCTGTTGTCCTGTTTCCGTAAAGCTGATCACACTAATCTTCACGCCGCCCCTCCTGCGTTTCCTCTGCCTGTATGGCACAGCATTTTGCCTGACGGAATTCTGTGGTAAAATCCGCCGCATACAGCCTCGACTTCTGATAATTTCCATGGGTGATAACATCCCCCACCAGTACCAGTGCTGTCTTTTTGATGCCATGTTCTTCCGCTACCTGTGCCAGTGTCTCCACCGTACAGATATAAGCCTCTTCCTCCGGCCAGGTTGCCTTGTAGACAAGGGCTGCGGGGGTGTCCTTCGCATAACCGCCTGAGATCAGTCTGTGGCTCAGTTCCCGCAGCATTCCCGTGCTTAAATAGATCGCCATGGAAGCATGATGGGCTGCCAGACTTTCGATGCTCTCCTTCTGCGGCACTCCGGTCCGCCCTTCCATACGGGTGATGATCAGGGTCTGGGAAACACCGGGCAGGGTATATTCCAGATTTAACGATGCCGCCGCACCAAAGCAGGCACTGACTCCCGGACAGCTCTCATAAGGGATTCCCAGCTCGTCCAGTGCATCCATCTGCTCCCGCACCGCACCATAGATGCTGGGTTCTCCGGTGTGCAGACGCACCAGCATTTTCCCCTGCGCCTGTGCCTCCTGCATGAGCTTAAGCACTTCTTCTAAGGTCAGGTGCGCACTGTTATGGATCTCACAGTCTGCTCTGGCATATTCTAACAGCTCCGGGTTCACCAGCGATCCCGCATAGATGATGACATCCGCCTGTTGCAGCATGTGCATGCCCCGCACCGTGATCAGATCTGCTGCTCCGCTTCCTGCGCCAACAAAGTAAACCATTCCTCCGCCTCCTTACTTTTCGCCAATGCACCGAAATCATTGGCATACATGATACATTCGATCGCAAGCTTTCCCTGCGCCCGCTTCTCAAGATAAAATAAAATACGCTCCATGGCATAATCCATGACTTCCTGTCTCCTGCCGCACTCATCCAGGATCCGCACGGCTTCCTCTGTGGTGACACAGGACAGGAGCTTTGCAGCATCCACTGCCGCCACACCACATTTTACGGCAAAGGCGGTCAACAGCTCCATCCGGCAGTCACCCTCTCTGGAATGGGTATTCATAATACCGCCCGCCACTTTAATGAGTTTTCCGATATGTCCTGCAAGAAGCAGACGTTTGAAGCCTTCTTCCACCGCCATATCTATCGTCAGACCGATAAAGTTACTGCATTTTACACTTTTATCCAGATCATAGTGATAGGTATTTTTCAAAAAATCCAGTCCATAATTGCCCGGAGAGATCACCACGTCTTCTCTTCCCAGTGCTCTCTGCTGCCTAAGTTCCACGCGGATCGTATCTAAAATGGCCTGGGTACTCATGGGTTCCACGACACCGCTGGTACCAAGGATCGAAATGCCGCCCACGATGCCAAGTCTCGGATTAAATGTCCGCTCTGCCAGATGTTCGCCCTCCGGCACAGAGATCTCCACTGACAGGCTTCCACAATAATCCAGTACCTGACACACCTGTAATACTTCCCGTTCGATCATCTCTCTTGGGACGTGATTAATAGCTGCATTTCCCACGGGCTGATCCAGTCCCGGTTTCGTCACACGACCGACGCCGAAGCCGCCATCGATCACGACCCGGGCCAGGGCTTCCTCGCCTGTTTCTTCCGGAAACGAAACTTTCGCGCAAATCAATGCCCCGGTGGTAATATCGGGATCATCCCCACCGTCTTTTTCCACGGCGCAGCTGACCTCCCGCTCCTTACGACAGATTCTAAGGATCTGTGCCGTATAGGGGATGCCTTTGGGTGTCTCTATGGTGATCTTAGTTTTCTCCCTGCCGGTCAACAGCATATAAGCAGCCGCCTTCGCCGCTGCTGCCGCACAGCTTCCTGTGGTAAATCCATACCGCATGCCTCTACCTTTCCTTCCTCAGCTCATACAACAATGCATTACAGATGGCGGCTGCCACATTGCTGCCGCCCTTTCTTCCGCGGTTGATAATATAGGGCACCTCCGTCTGAAGGATCAGTTCCTTGGTGGCTTCCACATTCACGAAACCCACGGGAACCCCGATGACGAATGCCGGACGCCAGTTGCTCTCCTGCATCATCTCGTAAATCTGTATCAGTGCCGTAGGTGCATTTCCCACAGCGAAGATCACCGGCTTTTCCCGTTTTGCTGCCAGTTCCATGCTGATCGCTGCCCGGGTGGTCCTGCGTTCCTTCGCCATTGCTGCCACCTCTGCGTCTGCCATGTAGCAATGGGCTTCGCCTCCAAAAGAAGCCAGCACCTTTTTGTTGATCCCTGCCAGTGCCATATTCGTATCCGTCACAATGTCCGCACCGTTTTTTATCAGGTTTTTGGCGATCTCCACTGCATTTTCCGAATAGGTCATCGTCTCCGCATAATCGAAATCCGCACTGGTATGGATCACCCGTCTGGTGATCATATCCTGCTCCGCAGGCAACGTGATTCCCCTCTCTGCCAGTTCCGCCGCAATGATCTCAAAGCTTCGCATCTCGATCTCTTCCGGCAATACATATTCGATGTTCGTTTTATCCATAAATCAGTCTCCCATAGCAAGTTCTCGTAACAGCACTTCATTCTCTTCCTGCTTCTTCACCGCGATCCGGTAATAGCCCTCTCCCAGTCCCCGGAAATTCTCACAGTTGCGGATCAGGATGCCTTTTGCAAGCAACCTGTCATAGATGGGCTTTGTGGTGTAGAGCAGCAGAAAATCCGCTTCTCCGGACACTACCCGGATGCCCAGTGCCTCCAGCCCTTCCCTAAGATACGCCCGCTTTGTTTTCACATATTCCACGGTATCCTGCAGATATTGCTCCGCCTGCTCCGCACAGACGATGCCTGCTCTCTGGGCGAACACCGACAGATTCCATTCCGGCAGCTGTCTGCGGATTTTCTCCCGAAGCCCCTCATTACTGCACACCAGATATCCCAGACGCACCCCCGGCATGGCAAAGCTTTTCGTAAACGCCCGTACCAGCAACAGATTCTCATACTGGTCTATCTTCCCGAGCAGGGACCTGGGCTGCTCTCTATCAGTCTCACAGAACTCTATAAAACATTCATCCAGTACTACGATGATTCCCTGCTGTCTGCAGTGCTCCAAAAGTTCCCACAGATATTCCCTGCCCAGCAGCTGCCCTGTGGGATTGTTGGGATTTGCAAGAAAGAGCAGATCTGTGTCTGCCGTCATCGCCTGTAACAATTCCTTCCCCGGGCAAAATGCGGTCTCCTCCGACAGATATGCATATTTTATATGGCTGTCTGCCGCCTTCGCCGCATACTCATATCCGTAAAAGGACGGCACCGGGATCACAATATTTTTAGGCTTAAGTGCATGTACGATCGCCAGAAAAAGTTCTGATGCCCCGTTGCCAAACAGCAGATACTCCTTTGGAATTTCCCTGCCGTTTTGCACCGACAGCATATGACTTACTGTCTCTGTCAGTTCGCCGGCTGCGGCATCGGGATATTCCCCCACATGATCGATAGCCGCTAAAAGTGAAAGCCTTGCCTCCGCCGGCATTCCCAAGGGATTGCCGTTTACCGAAAAATCCAGCCGTACCGGTCTGCTGTATATGTCACCACCATGTATGTTCTGCTGCATCTGTTGTTTCCTCATTTCTTTTCTTGAACCTGTTTTCTTTTTAGAGCTTTCCTTCACAGATTGCCAGCCGCCGTGTTATAACCATCCACAGCCCGCTGCCACCCAGGTCAGGATTCCCAGGCACAACAGCTCACAGATCCATGCCGTCCGGTTCATCAGACGATTGGCTCTCCGGATATCCTCATATTCCACCTGCCGTTTTGGATCTCCAATATAGGGTTTCTTCACGACTTTGCCAAAGTAACTGGCATCGCCTGCTAACTGTATTCCCAGTGCGCCGGCACATACGGATTCCGTCTGGGCGGAATTGGGACTGGCGTGCTTTCTGCTGTCTCTGCGCCAGATACGCCATGCCTGCCTGCCGTTATAGCTTTTTCCGCTGAGAAATGCCGCCCCGATCATCAAAAGTGCGCTGATCCTCGCCGGGAAAAAATTCACCACATCATCCAGCTTCGCCGCCGCCCTTCCAAAGTGCAGATATCTGTCATTTTTATAGCCGACCATAGAGTCCATGGTATTGACTGCCTTATATAAAAATCCAAGCACCGGCCCTCCCAGTGCCGTATACAGCATCGGCGCGATCACACCGTCGGAAGTGTTCTCCGCCACAGTCTCGATGGCAGCCTTCGCCACTCCTTCTTCCGTAAGATTCTGGGTATCTCTTCCCACGATCATGGATACCGCCTCTCTGGCAGCCTCCGGATTCCCCGCCTTTAAATGTTTCCATACTTTTCCGCTCTCCACCTGCAGACACCTTGCCGCCAGGATCTGATAGGTCATGACCGCCTCCACCACCATGCCGATCCTCGGATAAAGTGCATATGCTCCCACCAGGATCAATGCCGTAAACATTCCCGTAAGCAGCAAAACAATTGCCACCAAAAGCTTCCCCTGTCTGCGCTCCGCTGCCTCTCTCTCCGGGGAATCTTCCTGTGGGTTGCCACTGCGCAGTGCTTTTTCTGTCTTCGCGATCAACCAGCCGATTCCCCGGATGGGATGTGGCAGAAAATAGGGATCGCCAAAGATCTGATCCAGTAAAAATCCCGCTCCAAATGCCAGGATATGATATTTCATCCGTTCGTTTCTCCTTTTGTAAGTTCCGATACTGCAGCTTCCGATACTGTAGCTTCCGACAGCGGGCGAAATTCCTTCCACTGCGGGGCTCCTCCGCCTTCCTTAAATGCCAGCCTGCCACTGTAACCCTGTCCGCATTTTACCTGATAGTCAAAATATTCTCCACCGAGGAAATGACCAAGCAGCGCCATGATCGTTCCGCCGTGAACCACCGCGGATGCATTTTGTATCTTGCGATCCCTCTGCCCCGATGCAGCACTTCTCTCCCAGATCCTTTTCATGTGATATACCATTTTTTCGTATCCGGCAACACTTCGGCGGATAAACTCTTCCCTGCTCTCTCCTTCCGGAAACGGCAGGGTACCTCCGCTGTCGATCCATCTCTGATATGCCGGATCTCCGGAAAGTTCCTGATAATTATGTCCCTCAAACGCACCGAAATCCATCTCTGTCCATTCCGGGATACAGATAGGAGTCTGCCCCGGATACAGGATCTGTGCGGTCTCAAGACACCGCTTCATGGGACCGGAAAACAGGACGTCGGCAATTGGGTAGATCCTGTCTGTCACGGATTTTTCCAGTGTCCTGATACCGTCCGGACTTAAAGCTTCGTCCGTTTTCCCAAGATACCGGCCCTCTTTATTAGAAAGCGTCGCTCCGTGCCGGATGAGGGTAAGATGAATCTCTATTTGATCTTCTGTCCGATTCCGCATACGACTCTCACCACCTCATCTGCCTGCGCTGCCAGCTGTTCGAGTATTCTTCCGGTGCGCTCTCTGTAAATTCTCTCCTCCGCTTCCATGGGGACGATGCCGTTGCCGATCTCATCACAGATCAGAATGCAGTCCGGATGTTCCTTGCAGAAATGCTCTATCATTGCCTCCGGAGCGGTTCCCTGTCGCAGCTGCTCCCGGATAGAGTGGTGCAGATGATTGACGATCACCTGCAAAGCGCCTGTCTCTGCGGGCAGTTCCAGTGTTCCATCCAAAACAGCCACTTTCCGTCCATCCTCACAGCGTGCATAACTCTGCTTCACATAATGCAGTTTTCCCTGGGCAAATCCACCAATGATCAATATCATTACATCAGCCTTTCCGCGATTGCCACGACAACCACCACACACCCCTCACAGAGTGTCACAAAATATCCCGCAGTGTCCCCGGTGATGCCGCCAAACTCTTTTTTACTGCGATAGTAATAATACGCAAAGCTAAGCAGGGCTGCTGCCACGGCGAACCCTCCCGCCACGACAGATATCCACAGCATAAATAAAATGCAAAGGATTCCCTGTCCGTACAAAGTACTTTTTACCACCCTTTTGTGGGCTTTATCCGCAAACAGATACAGTGTCCCCTCCTGCTTTGCCGAAGGGAAACTCACCACTGCGATACCGCTTAATACTCTGGACAGGAAGCATCCGGCGCCCGTCACAGTAAGCATACGCAGTGTCGTGATCTCCGAGAATCCTCCCAGGAAAATCAGTCCGTACAGTGCAAGCATGATCACTGCAAATGCCCCGATATGAGAGTCCTTCAAGATCTCCAGCTTCCGGTCTCTTGGCTGGTAGGAATGCAGTGCATCACAGGTATCTAAAAAACCGTCCACATGAAAGCCCCCGGTGACCAAAAGCGGTATTGCCGTCCCCACCACAGCATAGCACAGGGTTCCCACCGCGAACCGGTCACAGAACCATTTCCACAGATACCACAAAGCACCGATCACCGCACCCACCCATGGAAAAAAGCAGAGGGCGTACCGCATGTCCTCGTCCTTCCACTGAAACTGTGGCATGGGGATCTTGGAATACATGGAAAACGCTATGAAAAACGATTTAATAATTCGCATATCTGTTTCCTTTCTATCCCCGGCTGTCCTGCCGGTTCTGTGCTTTTGCTCCTGGTGAGCCGGGTTTGATCCGCTGTGGGATCCCCGCTACGACTTCCACGACCTCGTCCGCCTCCGCGGCAAGTCGTTCGTTGATCCGCCCCAGTGCCTCGATGTATTCCATCGTAGAATCATCGTAGATCATTCCATCCTCAAATACATTATTGGTTACAATGACTAACGGATCCGCCTGTTTTCTTAATCCTTCCATACCTTGCAGAATCTTTGTGATCACCGTCTGACGATCCACAGGCTGTTCCCCGGAAAACATTTCGTTGGCGGTGAGATTTGACATACATTCCAACAATACCGCTCCTGCCGGTTCCATTTGCAAGACCGCCTGCTCCAACTCCGTAGGCTGTTCGATGGTAGTGAAGCCTTTCCCCTGTCGCAGCCTGTGATGCCTGTCCACCTTTGCCTGCATCTCCGCATCCCGGATCTGCATGGTGGCGATATAATATTTGTTCTTATCACCGGCAGCCCGCAGCAGATAATCTTCCGCATAAGCGGATTTTCCGCTGCCACTACCGCCCAGGATCAGTGTCATCATGTTGCTTCTCCATTCGTCTGAATGTTCAGCCCACGCCATTCGCTCACAAAATCATGCAAGCATGATTTTTGCGCCCGGATATGTTCATGGCTGAACTGTTAACGTCTATATTGTTCTACTTTGATTTCTGAGAAGGTAGCGCTCTGTCCATAAATGCTCATTGCCATATCCAGCAGTGTGAACATCATAACGGCTCCGGTTCCTTCTCCCAGTGCCATTCCCGCATGGATCACCGGAGACAGCTGCAAAGCATCTGCCAGCTTCACTGCCGCCGGTTCTTTCCCGAGATGGGAAGGGATCAGATATTCCCGCACACCGGGGAACAGCCGCTCCGCCACCAGGGCCGCTGCCATGCTAATCACGCCATCCAGCACGATGGGCACATGCCACAAAGCTCCGCCGATGCACATACCGGTCAGTCCGGCAATATCCAGTCCTCCGACTGTCTGCAATACCGTGAAGGCATCCGCATGCCACAGATCATAGGTTTCCAAGGCGGTGCGCACCACCTGTTGCTTCCGCGCCAGTCCCTGATCTGTCAGTCCCGCGCCTCTGCCGGTGACTTCCTCTGCCCCACACTGTAATAGGGCGGCTGTCACTGCACTGCTAGTGGTGGTGTTGCCGATTCCCATTTCCCCGGTGGCAAGGATACCGTATCCTTTTTCCTTACACTCCCGTACCAGTCTGGTTCCTGTGGCAATGGCACGGACGGTCTCTTCTTCCGTCATAGCCGGTTCTTTTAAGAAATTTCTTGTTCCGGAGCACACTTTGCAGTTCCATACTCCGGGGATGGATTCCTCACTATTTATCCCGATGTCCACGGGAATGGTCTCGGCACCGATGCTCTGTGCCATCCTGCAGACGGAGGATCCCTTCCTGGCCATGGACTTTGCCACCGCCAGCGTAACCTCCTGCCCGGACTGGGTCACCCCCTCCTCTACAATGCCGTTATCGGCGCAGAAGAGCAGCACACCCTTTTTACGGATATCGATCACTTCCGTACCTGAGATGGCTCCGATCTGTGCCGTGATGGTTTCAAAGCTGCCCATGCCGTCCAGCGGCTTTGCCAGAGTGTCCCAATGCTTTTTCACAAGCTTTCTCACTGCTTCGTCCGGCGGCGTGATCCGGATCTGCGCCAATTCCCGTACGGTATAGTTATGAAATACGGGCTTCTCTGAGCATACCATAGATTTCCTCCATACGCAGATATTCCCGCAGGGTATCTGCCAGCTTATCGTATTGTCTTTCCTTAATAGTGCGGTAATCCTCCCAGACACCGTCCTCCAGAGAGATGCCTTTTTCCCGGGCCAGGGTCTGTATCATACGCCCGGCGATCTCCCCCTTGTCGAACAGACCGTGAATATAGGAACCATAGATTCTGCCGGTGGAATCAGCGATAACCGCTTGTGTGATTTCCGTGTTTCTCGTCGCATCGTCTGCACAGAAAGCGCTCCGATTGCTTCCTGCACTGTTTGCCGGTCCGGCTGCCTTGTCCATTGTACCCTTCGCACCGCTGCCGTCGTCCCTGTTGCAATACACTGTCTGTCCCATATGGATCTCATACCCCGTGAACTCGCATCCCGTAAGTCCGGAGAAAATACCCTCCACTGCATCCAGAGTTCCATCTGTCTGGCAGCGATGTTTCTCCTTCTGCAGCACTGTCTGTACCGGAAGCAGTTCCATGCCGCGGATCTGTCCGCCTTCCTCTACACTGTCCGGATCCGCGATCTCACAGCCTAACATCTGATAGCCTCCGCAGATCCCGAAAATGGGAACTTTTCCCGCAGCCCGTTTTACCGCTGCCTCCAGTCCGTTCTGCCGCATCCATTTCAGATCTCCCATGGTATTTTTACTGCCGGGGAGAAATATCAGATCCGGCGTCCCCAGCTCTCTCACATTTGTCACATACCGGACACTGACCTCCGGCATCTGCTCAAACACATCAAAATCCGTAAAATTTGAAATTCTGGGATAGTGGATCACAGCCAGATCGATCTTCCCCACATGTTTTGCATCGAAACGGTCCGTCAGACTGTCCTCATCTTCCAGCGTAAGTTCCATATAAGGTACCGTTCCCAGCACCGGCACCTGCCCCCGTTCTGTTAACATCTGAATGCCGGGGTCTAAAATCGTGCTGTCTCCACGGAATTTGTTGATGATCAATCCCTTTACCCGTTCCCGTTCCTCTTCGGTCAGCAGCATCAGGGTTCCCAAAAGCTGTGCGAACACGCCGCCTCTGTCAATGTCTCCCACTAAAAGTACCGGTGCATCCACCATTGCCGCCATTCCCATATTTACGATGTCATTCTGTTTCAGATTGATCTCCGCCGGACTTCCGGCGCCCTCGATGACAATGATATCCGCATAAGTCTCCAGCTTGCGGAAGGCTGCCTTGATATCCGGGATCAGTTCTGTCTTATGGGCAAAATAGTCTCTGGCGGACAGATTTCCCCGTACCTCCCCGTTCACGATGACCTGGGAGCCGGTATGACTAGTGGGCTTTAATAAAATAGGATTCATGCACACCAGCGGTTCGATCCCTGCCGCTTCCGCCTGCATCACCTGTGCCCTGCCCATTTCCAGTCCTTCTTTCGTGATATAGGAATTGAGTGCCATATTCTGTGATTTAAAAGGGGCGACCCGATAACCGTCCTGCCGGAAGATCCGGCATAGGCCCGCCACCAGGAGACTTTTCCCGGCACCGGACATGGTGCCCTGTATCATAATAACTTTTGCCATCGTTTTCTCCATCCCACAGATGCCACCGACATCCCGGGAATTTCGTTTCTCTGTTTTCTAACACCCACGCTGTTGCTCCGGGCTTTCTGACTTTTCTATCTGCTTCCCCAGCTGTTCTGCGTACTCTAAAAGCTCTCTCTGATAAGTCTCCAGACTGCCGAAATTCTCCCGACAGCAGATAACGCGGTTACACTTTTCCAACTGTTTCTTCGCTGCCTGTATTTTTTCCTGTGCCACCGGCTCAAAAGGATGCTCTGCGATCACCTCCGCCGCCAAAGCCTTCGCCACGGGATAATCCAGATCATTTTCATGCAGGATCCCGGTGACAAAGGGGATCCCCGCTCTCTGCAGACGCCGGTAAATTTTCCGTCCGCTTCCGGCTCCGGCGATCACGAAGACCTGCGGTGTTCCTTCCGGCGCCGCCAGCTCCATATCACTGCTGCCCTCATCATAGCTTCCCATCCGGATGCCATAGAGTTCGGTGATATAGCCGGCTGTCATGACTTCCTCCGGCGTTCCGATCCGGTCCACCGCCCTGCCGTTCACACACAGGATTCTATCGGAGATCTTCTCCGCCAGTTCCAACTCATGCAAGGACAGGATCACCGTAAGTTCTCTCTCCCTGCACAGCTTTTGCAGGATCGATAAAAATTCCAGTTTATGCCGCACATCCAGGTAAGAAGTCGGCTCGTCCAGGATCAGTATCTCCGGCCCCTGACAAATGGCTCTGGCTAACATCACCCGCTGTCTCTGCCCGTCACTGATCCGGTCAAACAAAGAATCCCCAATCTCTGCCACCTGCACCAGTTCCATGGCGTTTTGCACCGCTGCATGATCTTCTGCCCGCAGCACGCCGAAGCGTCCGGTATAAGGGTATCTTCCGGTGGCCACCACATCTTCACAGGTCATCAGTTCTCCCCGCAGACGTTTTGTCATTACCACTGCCATTTTTTTTGACAGTTCTGCCCCGGTGAGTGTCCGCATATCTTCTCCGTCCAGCCGCACCGTTCCCGCGATCAGGGACAGCTGTCTCGCAATACTTTTTAAGATCGTCGATTTTCCGGCACCGTTAGGTCCCAGTAACGTCAGGATCTCTCCCTTCCTGAGTGCGATCTCCACTTCTTCGATCAGAGGCTTTCCATCGTAACCCACGCTTATTTTTTCCGTTGTAATATAATAAGGCTTCTGCGTCTTCATAGGTAAGTTATCCACGCTCCCGTCTGCTTTTGGATACCATGATCCACAATACCACCGGTGCTCCGAAGATTGCCGTCACTGTGCTGATACCAAGCTCTGTGGGTGCCATCCAGGTTCTTGCCAACAGATCACAGAACAGGCAGAACACACTACCTCCTAAGAAACATGCCGGTATCATGAGTAACGGTTTTGTGGTGCCGAATAATTTCCGGATCAGCTGCGGCACGGCGATCCCCACAAAAGAGATGGGTCCGGCAAATGCCACGATGCATGCCGAAAGTACGCTGGACAACACCACCAGCAGGATCCGCAATGTCCGGATGTTCACTCCCAGATTCTGTGCATACGTCTCACCCAGCTGGTAGGCTTCCAGCGGCTTTGCTAACAGGATCACCATAAGGAAAGTCACTGCCACCACGATACTCATCACTTTCACATTGTCCCAGGTCATTCCGGAAAAGCTTCCTCGCGACCAGTTGTGGAGATTCACGATATCCGCGTCCTCCGCAAAAGTCACCACCAGTTCCGTAATGGCAGAACAGATGTAACCGATCATCACGCCGCTGACCACCAACATGGACATGCTGTCTACCTTTCTCGCCATGAGAAGTACGAATCCCATGGACAACATAGCTCCTAAAAATGCCGCCAGGATCAACAGTCCGGAGCTGACACGGACCGTATTCCCCAGCAAAAATACCATCACCAGTGCCACTACCATTTTCGCTCCGGAAGAAATTCCTAAGACGAAGGGTCCGGCTATGGGGTTGTGGAAAAAGGTCTGAAGCAGATACCCGGCAAGTGCCAGCGCTCCGCCCAGGATTCCCGCCGCCAGTGTCCGGGGAAGACGGATCTCCCACAGAATCCTCGCATTCATGCCTTCTTTGGTTCTTCCCGTCGTCAGTATTTCTGTCAATGGGATCTTCACCGTTCCGATCCCTATATTGCAAAGCAACAGCACGAGAATGCCTGCCGTCAATAGAACAAACGCTATGAGATATCTGATTTTCCTGCGCTGCTGCATGTTTTTCTCCTTCTTTTCCTATTCGTATACCAATCGTATTCTAATCTCATTCTAAGACTCTTATACTTACGCTGTGTTTCTAGGTCCTTCATCTTACTGTAAGAGAAACAGATAACGCAGCTTAGCGGTATCATCGTCCGTCAACACCGTATGCATATCCTGCAATAAATACCCGATCGCCATGGACTGCTGGTACATATCGTTGGTGGTGCAATAGACCTGCCCCTCCTGTACCGCCTTGAAGTCTTTTAGAATATTGCATTTGCCGATCAGTTCATCCAACGTGGTCACGCCACCGTCGATCGAGCTGTTGTAGATCAGGATGTCTGCGTCCCTAGCCCCCGCATAGAAATCTTCGACCTGCATGTTCAGCGTGGAACGTCCGCTTCCGCTGTCCTCGAGATCCTCAAAAATGTATCTTCCTCCTGCCAGTTCGATCAGCTTCGGAATATAATCCGTACTCTGCCGTACCTGGATCAGTCCGTTGGAAGTCACATAGAAAAATGCTATGGTCTTCCCTGTTTTTTCCCCGCTTTCTACTTTTTCCAGAATCTCTGTCTGCTCCGCAAAGGCTTCTTCTGCCTCCGCTTCCTTTCCGGTCAGAGCTCCGAAAAATTTGACCCATTCCACTTTTCCCAAAGGATGCTGTTCATAGCTGGAATATTCGATCATCACCGGAATATCAAAGCTTTGAAGCATTTCCACCACCTCCGGCGAGTGCGTGATCATCCGGTTCTCGATCGCCAGATCACAGCCTTCAGACACCAGTAATTCATAATCCGGTTTACTGTATTTTCCGGCATAGATCATATCCCCTGCCGCCATGGCATCCTTTGCTGTCTGAATGTACCAGTTCTCCTGCTTCTGTCCGGAGAACCGGATCTGATCCACAGCATCCACGGATGCGAACATATCCATCACCCCGGATGCCACCAGGTATATATTTTGAAGTGGTTCCTGTAAGATACTGACGTCCTCATCCAGTCCCTTTGGCACCGGCTGTCCCTCCGGCACTAACAGATACCGTTTACTATCGGGAAGCGTTGTCAGCATCTTATAACCATCTTCGTAGTAATCCACCGCAAAATTTTCCGCATATTGCAGCTCCATGCTGCCTGTTTTTACTAATTCTGTCCATTCTTCCTGCGTGGTCTCTGCTGCCTGGGTAATCTCCGATGTTGCTTCCGCCGATGTATCCATAGAAGCAGAAGAAGGACTGCCGCAGCCGCTAAGCCCCAGCAGTCCCATAAGAAGCAGAACATAGATCCATTTTCTTCTATTTCTTCCTGACCTCAAAGTTTTCATGCCTTTCATAGCCTGCAATATTTGAGCCGCAGGCACCAATGTGTATTACTTGCCGCTCTCTGCACTCTCAAGTGTCTCAGAGTGGAAAGTTACGGTGTATTCCACCTCATGAGGTGTGCTCATTGCCACGGTATCACCAATCATGGTAAGGGGTGCATCCAGTGCTTCCACCGGCACTTCAAATACGGAATTGCCTTCCGTATTTACCGGCAGATATTTTTCACCGTTTACCAGCATATAATCATAGTTCGGGCTGCTCCATTCCAGAATCGCCGTTGCCGCTCCGTCAGCTATCGCAAGCTGTGCGGGGGACTGGATACTTGCTCTGCCGCTTCCGCCCTCCATGGTCAGTTCGATGGTGTAGCTGCCGTCTTCTACGGCGCTCAGATCAAAAGTGTCTGCGGCACCCTCTGCCACCGGATCAGATACCTTTACTTTATGGTCATACCATTTTCCCTTGGTACCGATCAGTGCCAGATCGAATTCCTCTCCGATCACGGGTACAGGAACATCGAAGCCGTAGACTTCTTCCGTCATGCCGTCACTGTAAGTTACGGTATCCGTGGTGGGCTCAAGCAGTACTGCACCATCTTTGGCTGCATCTTCCGCCAGACCTGGATAGAGATTCAGAATCTTCTTGGAACCTAAGGAAATGTGAATGGTCATAACACCATCCTTTACCATCAGGGTTCCCTTGCCGTCACAGGCTTCACTGACATGGAACATGGAGCTGTCCGTGGAAAATTCAGCGGTGTAGACACCATCCGGAAGCTGTGCTTCGTTCTGTGCAGTCTCTGTAGCCGCTGCTTCTGTTGTTCCTGCTATAGCTTCTGCGCTTTCTGTCTGTGCTGCGGTGCTTTCCTGTGCGGCAACCGTGCTTTCTGCGGATGTCGCATCCGCTGCCTGACCTGCTCCACAGCCGCCAAGCAGCAGACAGGCACTCAGTCCGCCCACGATTATGATTTTATTCATTAATGTCTTTGCTTTCATTACTGATTTTAATCCTTATTTCATTTGTATTTTTGATTCTTATTTATTTCTCAGCCATTGCTGCTGCGGTATGTGCCACATACAGATCCTGGATAGCCTTGATCCCGCCGAGACCTGCGATCTGGGTATCCACGCTGTCGAACTTACCGGAAGCATTGAACTGGCTTAACCAGGAATCCTCATCTTCGCCTGCCATATCATTGTTGGCATGATCACCTGCTACTACCATCAGGGGACGAAGAACCACTTTGGTGTAACCTGCTTCCGCAACAGCCTTGATGACTTCTTCGCAGGCGGTCTCTTCCGGCTCACCTTCTACGGTTCCGATGAATACGTTAGCATAACCGAGGTCGTTCATCTGGGTCTGCATCTGGCTGTAAGACACCTTTGCGGTGTGAGAAGTTCCGTGACCCATGAATACGAATGCCACGCCATCTTCCTTTGCAGCATCCAGGCTGTCATACCCAGCGGTCTTCACTGCTTCTGCGGTCAGATCTTCTGCTACTGCTTTCTTATCTGCATTGACAACGGTTGCATCGTCTCCCACTTCACCTAACAGGGGCTCAGCGACTTTTACGGATGCGAACTGATCCTTGTAGGCTTCTACTGCCTCCATCAGCTCGTCATACTCTGCCCCGTGCATCAGATGGGTAGGCTGTACTACCAGGTTCTTAACACCGTTTGCCACAGCGCGGTCCAGTGCCTGGTCCATGTTGTCGATATGCTCATCATCTCTTGCCTGTATATGGTTGATGATGATCTGTGCAGTAAATGCTCTTCTTACAGACCAGTCGGGATTGGCTGCTGCGATCGCATCCTCGATACCCTTGATATCAGCCACACGGCTGTCGTTAAAGGAAGTGCCGAAGCTTACTACCAGAATCTCGTTCTCACCGATCTCATCCTGATTACGGGGATCATCCTTGGAAGCATCTCCGGTATCTCTGCCGAAATAATCGGGATCTGCATTTTCTCCCTCTACCAGTTCCTTCTGTGCGTCGGTCAGTGCATCCCATGCTGCCTTGGCATCTGCACACTGCTTATCGGTATTCTCAGTTCTCTCCTGTACATAGATGGCATCGATCATTGCTGCTACTTCATCGGCTGCTGCCTGATCTGCATCTTCGGTGCTTTCGGTAGCTGCTGTTTCCGCTGCCTGGGTGGTCTGAGCCTCAGTGCTTACCTGTGCAGTGCTCTCTACGGTCTCCTGGGTATTGCCGCATCCGGTGATGCATACAGCGCCCAGTACGGTTGCCAGTACTACTGCTACGATTCTTCTTTTCATGTTTCCTCCTCTGACAGTTTTTCTGTCTCTTTTCATTTCGGGGGTGCCCCGGTATTCTTAAATATGTAAGTCAGAAACATGTTTTTCGCAACAAAAACAAAAACCCTTTCCTGTATCAGGTAAAGGGTTTGTACACATAAGAAACGAATGCAAAAAGCTTCTGTCGCTTCTGCATTCCACACGTACAACCAGTTACTCGTGGCTTTGAAACAAATGTTTCTGTACAGCATTCAGGCAGGTCTCCCGGCTTGAAGATCATTGCATCCGCCATCTTCCCGGTCTCCCAGTGATCTATCGGCTTCAGCTCCCTAATTACGGTGACGAGTTCGTGCAGGACTTACACCTGCTTCCCTTTTCACCGGAGCCAGCTACTTACGTGACTGCTCCGGCACCTGAATACTCCATATTCAATTGTGGCTACTATATCACAGATTTTCTGAAATTGCAATGTCAATCAGTCATCTGTTCCACCGGCTGTCGGGATCAGTATACCTGAAAATTAGAGATTGGCGTCATTCCGGGCATAATTCAGGATCATTTCCTTTAAAATCAGCAGATCACCTGTATAATCCTTGTTGTCCGTTGCTCCCCAGATAAAACCACCTGCGTAATGGGTACACGCTGCCATCATGGTATGCACCGTCACACGCATGAACTGTTCCTCCGGAATATCCGTGCGGAAGGTCTTGTCCTCTTTTGCCTTCGCATACATCATATGAAGTCTTGTGTTGACGGAATTCAGGGATGCGTGGAAATTCGCCAGTTCCTCCTGCCGCACCGTCTGGTGTGTTATATAATTGTTGAAGTTGTCATTATACTGCAGCAGATCCTTATGGTTCTGATACATGCCGATATAACTGTCCAGCGTAAAAATAAATCTTCCAATGGCCGGAATATCGTGTATCGAAGAGATTGGTCTTGCCTCATCCAGCTTGTCCAGATAAGCCTTCCATTTCGATGCGCAGACCGCAATAGCCAGCTCCGTCTTATTGTTGTAACAGCGGAACAATGTGGCACGTCCCACACCGGCTTCTTTTGCGACCTCATCCATACTGACCGCTTCTATTTTCTTTTCCACAAAAAGCCGGAACGCCGTATCGATGATCCGCTGGTTGCGCTCATGCTCTTTATCCATCTGTTTCTCAGATTTTCCCATTTTTCTCTTCCTTTTTCATACATTCTTACTGTTCATTTTATACCACGCCATACAGACTTACTACTGGCAATATCAATCACTCCCATAAAGTGCCTCCGTAAATTATTCTTTCTGTATCGGTCACTCTATCAGTCACCCCAACGGTCACCTTCTTTGTTTTATGAACAACTCTCACGATTTATACTAATTATCATCAGCTAAGCGATATCTTCTATTATTTGTTGTGCCTTCATATTCAAGCCCTGACATTTCTTTCAGTATAGCTCTTGTACGGGCAGGGCTTAATCCAATAGCTTGTGCGATATCCGTTGTCTTAGACAATCCATTTTCCTTCAAATACTTTCTAATCAACTGATAATTCTCTTCTGTTTTTCTATGTTTATTTTGTTCGCTTGTTTTGTTCGCTTGTTTTGTTCGCTTGTTTTGTTCGCTTGTTTCTTAAATTCAAGCGATAAACGAGTCCTGTCAGGATTATAACTTTCTTCCACCACAGGCATTGGCCAGCCTTCATTCTCCCAAACCTGATAAATATCTGGGATACCACTACCGGCTCTTTCACCAATACCAATCATATTAAACATCTTCATTAGTGTTTTATTTCTAGGATCTGAAATACCACCACGAAGCATCTGCTTTTTACCAGTGCGAATGCTACCAGGATTCTCGATAACCAACTTGTCATCTTCCTTCTTAATCACTACACCGCAAGGCAAGAAATAATCTGTATTAACCAAACAATTAACTAAAGCCTCTCGAACTGCCTTATGAACTGGAGTATCATCCACCCTCGTAATACCTTCAAGCTTAAAAGGCTTCTTAATATCCTTTGCAATTTTGCTATTTACTCTAAAGAAGAAATCAAATACATTACCGCTCCAATCACCGGAGCTAGACTGCAAGCGATCTGTCCAACGTATTGTTGGGTCAAGCATCTCTCTATAATCTAGGAAATACTCTGGAAATTCTCTTACGATATGATATTCTTCACCGAACATAAGCAACCCAGCTGTAGTAGGATGTAATTTACCATCCTCGCCAAATCCTGCTGCACCTATTCTCTCTAAATACTCATCATCTGGTAAATTATTAAATACGTGCTCTGGACGATAGCTCTTATGATGATTTCTGAATCCCTTCAAGGACTCTGTATCAATTGCAGAAATATCAAACTGTTCTACAATCTTCATATCCTCTGTCTCATCCGCAGCATCACGGAGCATACCTTTAATTTCTGCCTTTGAGCAATGATAGTCGCCTTCCCAATCTCTACGATAGCAGCCACCAAATAAATCGTTATTAATATAAACAGGCTTCTGCTCACGTTTAGCTCTTGGTACATAAATAACCAGAATGGTATCACCATTAACCTCGTAGGACTCCACATTTTTATCCGATAGCAAATTAATGCTTACCTTCTTAGTATCATGAATTGTGTTCCAAAAGTTTCTCTTAAGTTTATCCGCATTCTTAAGTCCAGTAGTATACCAAGTTCCATCCTGCCGCTCTCCAACGCCAAGAATAATAACACCACCATTAGAATTGGCAAATGAGGAATACGACTCCCATAATGCTATAGGCAATCCACCTTCTGCCTTTTTCACTTCTCGGCAGTTATCTTCTTTGTATTTATCAAAGTTCGATAAATCAAACAAATCTGACATATGAGATTCTCAGCTCCTTTCCTCCATATACATAAACGAATTCTCAAAAATTATCAATTCAATTTTTCAGCCCATTCTGCTTCCTTGAAGCCAACAAGCACAGTATCTCCATTTACAACAAGTGGACGCTTTACCAACATTCCATTTGTAGCAAGTAACTGAATCTGTTCCTCTTCACTCATTGTAGGCAGCTTGTCCTTAAGCTGCATTTCTTTATAAAGAAGCCCGCTAGTATTAAAGAACTTCTTAAGGGTCAGTCCACTCTTCCCATACCATTCCTTTAATTCGTCATAAGTAGGATTCACCTCTACAATATGGCGCTCAGTATATTTTATATTATGCTCATCCAGCCATTTTTTAGCCTTTTGACAGGTTGAACATTTGGGGTAACATATAAATAACATTTATTAACACCTCTCAATTATTTTTTAATTGATCTGCTATATCTACATTTCGGATAATTCATACATCCGTAAAATCTACCATATGGTCCACTTCGCTCTCTCAGTTTTCCTCCACAATCAGGGCAAATCGTAAGCAAACAAATACTCTCGCAGTGCCATGAGTACGCAATAAAAATGCACATCCCATGGCTTATTCGTTAAGTCTGGGTTCAAAAATGATGCAACAGTCCCCTGCTGGTACCTGCAAAAATAAGCATGATGCATCACTTTGCACCTGCCATAGAAAAAGATTAGATTTATTTTTGAGATACAAATCTGACTAACCTACATGTGATTTGTTCTGCTCTTTCTCTATGATCCACTTATCCCGTTGATAACTTCTAAAATATTGTACCATAGATTTTTCATTTCGAAAATTCCTTTCCTCTAAAAATGGGCAGAAGCAAACCTACAATTCTTCATAAAAAAGACACCGCATTTTTACGGTATCCTCTAAGTTCATCTATTACATTGTCATATTCGATTCCGACATCTCCTGCTTTTCTGACATTACCATGTCATAGACAGGCTTTAAAATCTGTTCAAACCTCTTATAAAAGGTTTTCTGCAACTCGGTGATATAAGGGACTTCATCAATAAACCCTTTTATCTGCTCCAGGTTAATTTGGGGACCATTCTTTGTATTGCGGCATTACACTGCGGCTCCTCTGCCGACATCAGGAAATCATAGTAATTGATTTTTCTTCCGTCTAACTTAATGGCTGATGTTGGAAATTGGTATATTCTAGCATTCATTACGTCTTCATTTACCAGTGCCTGTTCCATAATCCTTTCGTCTGCCTGCGGTAACAGACAGCTTCCGCAGTCATAAATCGGAACAAGACTTGATCCATATGAAAAGAAGCTCCTTAGTATCACTGCCATGCAGAAGTGTCTTGGTAAATCCAGATTCGATGAGCTGCTTACAGCCTATATTGAAAAGCCGCAAGGTAAACCGACGCTTGTACCGGAGAGCAATAAACGTTCGGCAATGAACAATGCAAAAACTGATTTTATGGAGGATAATTAAATGAACAAGAATGTAAAAATCAACAATCCTACCCTTGTAGATGCCTGGCGTCAGTCAAACCCACACATCGTACAATTCTGGTGGGCTGTAGATCATGCTGTCACCGAAGCCGTGAAATATAAGCACACGACTACAGAATACGGTCTTACCTTCTCCTGCCGAAGCGGCATTCTTTTTATCACACTGCCTTCCGGCAGAAACCTAGTCTATGTGAAGCCAAGAGCTATGCGCAGATCGCTACGCAGAGAGATGCTTAATTGTAATCCAAGATTCCATACCCGCTATCTTGGATAAGTGTAAAAGTT
>ERZ779852.818-NODE-818-length-32021-cov-8.300945_pt1 | contig 32021 bp, 30 predicted proteins | sample MGYA00511559_ERZ779852 | MGnify/ENA primary metagenome ERZ779852 (study PRJEB29588, sample SAMEA2157977) | human gut metagenome | biome: human gut; feature: human-associated habitat; material: faeces | place: Denmark | collected 2008/2010 ...
CAAACAGGACTTTCTTTCCTGATTTAGCGATTTGCTTCAAAGCTTCAGCAGCTTCATCAATTTTAGCAACCGTCTTGTTGAGGTCAATGATATGAATACCATTGCGCTCCATGAAGATATAAGGAGCCATTGCAGGGTTCCACTTTCTTTTCAGGTGACCGAAGTGGCAACCGGCCTCCAATAATGTATCAAAATTTGTTCTTGACATTGTCTTTTTAATCTTAAATCGTTTACTTTCTTTTTTGTTTTTCTAAACCAACCGCCGGGTAGCCTTGTCCACAATGACGAGAGTCCCGGTAGTTTAGATGCTAAACGCTTTTTCAGTTGAGAGTTGAGAGTTGAAAGTTGAAATTCATGCAACTTGTCCGCCCCAACCAATCTGCAACTCTTAACGTTTACTGAACTGGAATCTACGACGTGCTTTGGGACGACCCGGTTTCTTACGTTCAACAGCACGCGGGTCACGAGTCATGAAGCCTTCGGCACGCAGAGCAGCCTTATCTTCAGGATTGATTTTTACCAGTGCACGGGCGATAGCCAGACGCAAAGCCTGAGACTGACCAGTGAAACCACCACCGCAAAGGTTAACTTTAATGTCATACTTTTCAGCTACGCCAAGCTTGTTCAGCGGCTGCTTAACCACGTACTGGAGAATGCTTGAAGGGAAATACACAGCAAGGTCTCTCTTGTTAATGGTAATCTTTCCAGTACCTTCGCTTACGAAAATACGTGCAATTGCACTTTTACGTCTGCCTAATGCATTTACTACTTCCATCATCTCTTATTTAAGTGCGTTAATATCAATCATTTTCGGGCTCTGAGCAGCATGTTTGTGTTCGCTGCCGGCGTATACATACATATTACCCAGCAATTTTGCGCCCAGTTTATTCTTGGGGAGCATGCCCTTCACTACCTTTCTCAACAGTTTATCCTCACCATTCGGTTTAGCCTGCAGACGGGCAGGAGTCATCTCTCTCTGGCCACCGGGATAACCGGTATAGGACAGATAAATCTTGTCAGTCCACTTATTGCCAGTCATTTTCACTTTGTCGGCATTGATAATGATTACATTATCGCCACAATCTACGTGAGGGGTAAAGTTGGGTTTATACTTTCCTCTCAACAGTTTCGCAACTTTAGCGCCCAGACGACCCAAAACCTGGTCTGTAGCGTCAACGATGACCCATTCTTTCGTCACCGTAGCTTTGTTTGCAGAAATGGTCTTGTAACTTAAAGTATCCACTCTTAAATGTTTTTTTAAAATGTTACTACTAATTGTTTTTTCTTCACCACCAGCCAACCGCCCCGGACAAAGGTCGATTAACTCGCTATGAATTAATTGCTTATCCTTATTAGATAATAATCGGCTTGCAAAGGTACGGTTTTTCTGCTAACTGACAAACGATTTAGTCTTTTTTTTGTCTGAGAGTCAGATTGAAAAAGCAACGTACTTACCAAAATATTTTTCCCCAACTGAAGAAAAATATTTCTCCAATCAGGGAAAAATCGATATTAAATTAAGCTTTACTCAGATGTCCTTATCCACATCAGAACTCTGCATTACGCGGCGTACGTGGGAAGGGGATAACATCGCGAATATTTGCCATACCTGTCACGAACAGCAATAGGCGTTCAAAGCCCAGGCCAAAACCTGCATGCGGACATGTACCATACTTACGAGTATCCAGATACCACCACATATCCTTCATCGGAATGTGAAGTTCAGTGATACGAGCCATCAGTTTATCATAATTCTCTTCACGTACACTTCCACCAATAATTTCGCCAATCTGAGGGAACAGCACATCCGTACCCTGTACAGTCTTACCATCCTCATTCTGCTTCATATAGAAAGCCTTGATTTCCTTCGGATAGTCTATCATGATGACCGGCTTCTGGAAATGCTCTTCAACCAAATAACGTTCATGCTCGCTGGCCAAGTCACAACCCCAGTAAACAGGGAATTCAAACTTGTGTCCTTTAGCAACGGCCTCTTCCAGGATCTTAATACCTTCGGTATAAGGCAGACGGACAAATTCCGTGTTTACAACCTTCTGCAAACGTTCTATCAAGCCTTTGTCCACCATCTTGTTCAGGAACTCCAAGTCATCGGCACAATTGTCAAGCGCCCATTTCACACAGAACTTAATGAATTCTTCTTCCAAATCCATCAGCTCAGACAGATCAGCAAAGGCAACTTCTGGCTCTACCATCCAGAACTCAGCCAAATGGCGCGGAGTATTAGAGTTTTCTGCACGGAAAGTAGGACCGAATGTATAAATCGCTCCCAATGCCGTTGCAGCAAGTTCACCCTCCAGCTGACCAGAAACAGTCAGACTGGCCTGCTTGCCGAAGAAGTCATCGTCGTAAATAATGGAACCATTTTCATCTTTCTTCAGGTCATAAAGGTTCTTGGTTGTCACCTGGAACATCTGACCGGCACCCTCGCAATCTGACGCCGTAATAATAGGCGTGTGGAAGTAGAAGAAGCCTTTCTGATGGAAGAAAGTATGAATAGCGATAGCCATATTGTGGCGAATACGAAATACGGCGCCAAAGGTATTGGTACGAGGACGCAAATGAGCAATCTCACGCAAGAACTCCATAGAGTGTCCTTTCTTCTGCAACGGATAAGTATTGTCACATGTACCCAGTACTTCTATTTCACGAGCCTGAATTTCTGCTTTCTGACCAGCACCGACAGATTCAGTCAACACACCGTTCACGCTCAAACAAGCTCCCGTCGTGATATCCTTCAATAGGGCCTCGTCAAAGTTTTCCAGATCGACAACGATCTGTACATTATTTATTGTAGAACCGTCGTTCAGCGCGATGAAGTTTACCTGTTTGCTACCTCTGCGGGTACGAACCCAGCCTTTCACGTTGACCATAGCGCCGAAATCTTCACGCTTCAGCAGGTCCACAATCTTTGTTCTACTAATTTTTTCCATAATTACTATCTATATCTATAATTTATTCAAACGAGCCCATACGCAGGAAGTTCACTTCCTGTTCTGTCAGATAGCGCCAGTCACCACGACGCAATCCTTTTTTGGTCAGACCTGCAAAATATACACGATCCAACTTTACTACCTTATATCCCAAGGATTCGAAAATACGACGCACGATACGGTTCTTGCCCGAGTGGATCTCAATGCCCACATCGTTTTTCTTGTTTTCATCCGTATAGCTGATAGCGTCTGCATGGATTTCACCATCATCCAGCTGGATACCTGCAGCAATCTGCTCCATATCCGCCTTGGTCAGGTTCTTGTCCAAGTGTACATGATAAATTTTCTTCTTCAGATACTTCGGATGAGTCAACTTCGAAGCCAAATCACCGTCATTCGTCAGCAACAGAACCCCTGTCGTATTGCGGTCCAGTCGTCCTACAGGATAGATACGCTCTTCACAAGCGCCCTTCACCAAATCCATTACGGTACGACGAGCCTGCGGGTCATCCGACGTTGTCACTGTATCTTTCGGCTTATTCAGCAACACATAAATCTTACGTTCGATGTTCACCACCTGATCATGGAATTTCACTTCATCACCACGTTTGATTTTTGTACCCAGTTCTGTTACGACCTGTCCGTTCACAGAAACCACACCAGCCGTAATAAACTCATCAGCCTCACGACGCGAGCAAACACCTGCATTGGCTAAAAACTTGTTCAGACGAATAGGTTCATTGGGATCGACAAACTGTTCCTTGTATTCAATCTGTTTCTTCTTACTATACTTGGCATTCGGATTGTAATCAGCCGTGCGTGGGCGTTGTGGGCGGCCGTATACATTGTTTCCTCCACGATTATTGCCACGACCAGCATTCGAATTGAAACGAGGACGTTGCGGACGATCTCCCTCATTGCCATAAGAGCGTTGTACGAAACCACCCTGCTCGCCAGACGCGTTCGGATTGAAACGCGGACGCTGCGGACGATCGCCATAAGCACGCTGACCACGTTCCGCATTCGGATTGAAGCGAGGACGTTGCGGACGATCACCACCTTCGGCATTGAAACGGGGACGATAAGAACGCTCCCCACCATACGTACGCTGTGAACGTTCACCCTCTTCAGCATTGTCATTAAAACGCGGGCGATAAGCATTGCCATAAGAGCGCTGCTGACGATCACCATTCTCTGCATTAAAGCGCGGACGATAAGACCGATCGCTACTGTAAGCCTTCTGCGAGCGTCCCCCATTCTCGGTATTAAAACGCGGACGATAAGGCCGCTCTCTGTTTTCACGGTTATAAGAAGAATGGCCGAAGCCAGCACCCCTGTACTGATTACCATCACGGTCAGCACCTTCATTTTTTTCTACACCTGACGCATCGCGCCAGCTTTCATTTTCTGTACTCATTGTTCTTTTTATTCGAATAAAAATTAAACTTATCGGCCTCACGGCCTTATTTAATTGAAAATGGAAAATTGAGAATTGAAAATTTCAGTAATGGTTCATTTTCAATTTTCCATTTTCAATTTTCCATTATTTACATTCCCGTATAATTGTGCGGAGTAATGGCGCGAAGTTCCTTCTTGATATCTTCACTAACATTCAACTCCTCGATAAAATTCTTGATAGATGCTTCCGTAATAGCCTGATTAGTACGAGTCAGCGCTTTCAGTGCCTCATACGGATGCGGATATGCCTCACGGCGCAGGATTGTCTGGATGGCCTCAGCCACCACACTCCAGCAGTTGTCCAAGTCGCGATAAATAGCCGTCTCGTTCAGCAACAACTTGCGCAATCCCTTCAAAGAACTCTGGATGGCAATAATAATGTGACCAAAAGGCACACCAATGTTGCGCAACACGGTCGAATCGGTCAAGTCACGTTGCAGACGCGATACTGGCAACTTCACAGCCAAATGTTCCAGTATGGCGTTTGCCACTCCCAGATTACCCTCCGCATTTTCGAAATCGATAGGGTTCACCTTGTGGGGCATCGCACTAGAGCCAACTTCACCCGCCTTGATTTTCTGTTTGAAATACTCCATCGAAATGTATTGCCAGAAATCGCGGTTCATGTCTATCATAATCGTATTGACGCGCTTCATGGCATCGAAGATGGCAGACAGATTGTCGTAGTTGGAAATCTGAGTGGTGTATTCCTCACGCTCCAGTCCCAGCTTTTCAGCGACAAATCTGTTGCCGAAAGCCTTCCAGTCATACGCAGGATAAGCCACGTGATGAGCATTGTAATTGCCCGTAGCGCCACCAAACTTAGCAGTCAACGGACAAGCCTTCAGTGTAGCCAGCTGACGCTCCAAACGGTAAACAAACACACGGATTTCCTTACCCAAACGTGTCGGCGAAGCAGGCTGTCCATGCGTTTTGGCCAGCATCGGAATATTGGCCCATTCTTCGGCATACGTGCGAAGCTGAGCAATCAGTTCCTCAATCTGAGGATAATATACCTGCTCCAGCGCTTCTTTTACGGAAAGGGGTACAGAGGTATTGTTGATATCCTGCGAAGTCAGTCCGAAGTGGATAAACTCCTTATAATCGTCCATACCACCCAGCTTGTCAAACTGTTCTTTCAAGAAATATTCCACGGCTTTCACGTCGTGATTGGTCACGCTTTCAATTTCCTTAATGCGTTGGGCATCGGCTTCCGAGAAATTACGATAAATATTTCTCAGAGTTTCAAACACGCCCTTGTCTACCCCAGCCAACTGAGGCAAAGGCAATTCACACAAAGCGATAAAATACTCAATCTCGACACGCACTCTATACTTAATAAGTGCAAATTCAGAGAAATAGGCGGCCAAGGCATCTGTCTTGCCCCTATAGCGACCGTCAATCGGAGAGATGGCGGTTAGTAAATCCAGTTCCATACGTCGTATTCAGTTGATAATTATCGGGCGACAAAATTACGTTTTTTTTCTGAGTTACAAGCCACAAAACCAGCATAAAAACTCCTTGTAACTGCAAAAATTATCAAAATCTACAAACGAAAAGCAAAGCTCCATCATCAGCCGTCCCCAATCCCTCACTCAACCATCCTCAAACAAACATACACGCCCAAACTATAAAACGATGCTTTATCGACGCTAAAACATAGTTTTGCCATCAGTAAAACATAGTTTTATTCTCCAACGACGAAAGAGATTTATTATCGAACAATAATCTATAAGATGGAAACAGTCATTACGATTCCGACATTTGAAAGGGGGAAAAATAAAGTCCCTCATTAGCATCGTAAAGATGAACATTACGCTCCTAATGAGGGACTTTAGCAACGCCAAGTGCCACTTGGCAAAAACGAATAACAAAGCTACGCTTTTTACAAAGCCGTAGAATGATGTTTGATCAGATTCATGAATTCTTCGCGAGTCTTGGCTTGATTAAAAGCACCTGTAAAATCCGAAGTCGTGGTAATGGCATTTTGTTTCTCCACGCCACGCATCTGCATACACATGTGTTTGGCTTCCACCACCACCATAACACCCAACGGATTGAGCGTTTCCTGAATGCACTCTTTAATCTGAAGAGTCATACGCTCCTGCACTTGCAGACGGTGGGAGAATATGTCGACCACGCGGGCAATCTTACTCAAACCTGTAATATAACCATTGGGGATATAAGCCACATGAGCTTTCCCATAGAAGGGCAGCATGTGATGTTCGCACAATGAGAAGAAATCGATGTCCTTCACAATCACCATCTGACTATATTCTTCCTTAAACTTAGCCGAACGAAGCACTTCATGAGGATCCATCGTATACCCTTTGGTCAAAGTCAGCATAGCTTTTGCCACACGCTCAGGAGTCTTAAGCAAGCCTTCGCGCTCCACGTCTTCACCCAGCAGGGTCAAGATACGTGCATAATGTTCTTTCAGTTCGTCCAACGCAGGGGAAGTGATGATTTCTTTTTCCAGCATGATTTCTTTTAATTATAGATTATCAAACGGATGCATCCGTTCTGTTATAGAGGAATATTTATCTGGTCTCTGACTATAGAAACTTCTTTAAACTGACCTGAGCTACGCAAACGCCTCATCATGGCATCAGCTTCCTCAATGCTCCGATAGTCTCCTACTCGACACAGCCAACGGGGAGGAGTAAAAAAAGTATAGACCAGCAAATCGGGAAAGAGTTCTTTGACAGACGCCGCCACCGCATGTGCTTCGTTCTTAGCCTGACGGGTATTGCTTCCAGCATATACCTGGACGCGATATCCAGCCGCCTTAAGGACCTGTTGTCCTTCAACGACAGAAGCTGGTCGAGCTTTACCGATCAGCGCTTCAATGCGCGCATCCTGATGAACAGTAACCTTTCCCTGACCTGGAACTTTCTGCTCCAAACTCTCTATAATATTCTCTTGTGCCGTCGCAAACAAGAAGGCTGAAAGGCATGCAAGGGTTAAAAACAAACGTTTCATGTTACTCGGTATCTGTTGTTTAGATGTAATAGAATAAAAAAAGAATGCTGCGCTCGAAGCATGGCGCTTCTCAGCGCAGCATTTTCTTAATCAATATATCTTTCAATTAGTTGAAAGCATCGATAATGCCCTTGAAGTCAGCAACCTTCAAAGCAGCACCACCAATCAGACCGCCATCTACGTCAGGATTAGCGAACAGTTCCTTAGCGTTTGAAGGCTTGCAGCTACCGCCATAAAGGATAGAGCAGTTATCAGCAACTTCCTTACCATACTTTTCAGCTACCGTCTGACGGATGAATGCATGGATTTCCTGTGCCTGCTCAGGAGTAGCAGTCTTGCCTGTACCAATAGCCCAAACCGGCTCATAAGCCAGAATGATCTTAGAGAAATCTTCTGCAGACAGAGAGAATACAGAAGCCAGCTGAGCAGCGACAACTTCGTTCTGCTTGTTAGCTTCACGCTCTTCCAGAACTTCACCAATACAGAAGATAGGTGTCAGGCCATTAGCCAAAGCCAGCTTCACTTTCTCTTCCAGAATTTCTACAGTCTCATGATAGTAAGCACGACGCTCTGAGTGGCCTAAAATAACATACTTGGCACCCGTAGAAGCTACCATAGCTGCTGAAACTTCACCTGTATAAGCACCAGACTCCTTGTCAGCGCAGTTTTCTGCACCTACACCGATCTTAGCGGGATCTACCAACGGAGTAACAGAAGCCAAATGAATAAACGGTGTACAGATGATTACATCACAATTAGGCTTTTCATTAGCCAATACTTCATTCAATTCTTTTGCAAGAGCAATACCCTCCTGAAGGGTTTTGTTCATCTTCCAGTTTCCTGCAACAATGTTCTTTCTCATTTTGTCTTTATTTTTAAAGGGTTAATATAAATGTTTTTATTTTTTTCTTTCCACAAGTTCACCATCGGTTTTCACATGGCCAATCCTCTTTTCACGACGTTTGATGACCAATATATCTACAGCCAGCACCAAGCATAGAGGTACGATGAACCAAAGTAAGACTTTTCCCATCGTATGCCAAAGGCTAACAAACTCTTCCTGCCCCACAGGTATTTTATCCAAGGAATCGTATAACGCATACTCGTCAGGCAAATTTCCATCGCTCCATTTGTGAAGAATCGTACCATTCTTCAAAAGGAACATACCCGGATTAGAGCGGATCATAGTCTTCAGCGCAATATCATCAGTCTGACAAAAAGGATATTCAGCTCCTGTCCGATCTCTCCATTGCAAGATATCTTCCTCTGTCGACGAAGTCAAGGCATAAAATCCATAGCCATGTTCAACACTATAATCATAAATTTCATTGATCAGATCAATATTACTATCGTCCGCCTGTTCAATCCGATGTGCAACCAACAGGAAAGTATAACCTTCATCCGTCAGCACCTTTTCCGTAATATCTTCCCCTGTTTCTACACTTAACATGGAGAAATCGTGTATGGGCGGCTCATATCCCTTTTCCTTCAAAACTGTACGCGCTTCTACAAAAGTCCAGGTGCTATCAGGATAATCTTCCAAAGAAAACTCCTTTTTCACCCCATCCTTTTCAAGAATGAAACGCGTATCATAAACTGAAGGTTTAGCCCCCTCAGGTATTTCCATTGCCTGCTTTATATTAACTCCAACCTTATAAGGACGAAAATCTATAATGGGAAGATTATGCTGGCAATAAACAGACAAAGCGAATACAAACAGAATGGTATACATCGAAAAGACCCATTCTATCTTACGAGTAATAAAACGGATGATATCTTTCCGCCAATAAAATACAGACAGAGAAGCGATCAACAAAACGACATTCTTTCCAAAAGTCTCCCAATTAGTTAAAATCCAAGCGTCACCAAAGCAACCGCAATCTGATACAGGATCGGCAATGGCAAGATACAATGTCAAGGGAGTCATTACTGCCATCAGGAGTAAGGCCATCCAAACACTCCATGTCTTTCGGATGCCCAAAAACAAATATACGCCCACGCAAAACTCCAATGCAGCCAGCAAAATAGCTCCCAGAAACACTAAAGAAGGAGGAAACCATCCACTCAAGCCAAAAGCACTCAGGTAGTCCTGTAGTTTATAAAAAGTGCCAAACGGGTCGATAGCCTTGACAAAGCCGGAAAAGACAAAAACCCCTCCCAACAAAAAGCGACAGGCGTTCACCCACACCTTCCTGATAATATGTTTCTTATCAATCTCCAAATTCAATCTTAATCAAACCGAACACTGAATAATTTATCATATCCATATAATTGGCATCCACTCCTTCAGACACCAATGTCTGCCCCGCGAGGGATTCTATTTGCTTTGTGCGATACAACTTCATCAATATCAAGTCTGTATACGAACTTATGCGCATACTGCGCCATGCCTCATCATAATCGTGATTCTTTGCCAACATCAGTTCCAGCGAAGCTTTGGCATACTTGTCATACAAGGCTAGCGCCTCTTCGTTAGTCATATCCGCCGATTCGGCATAGCCTTTTTCTAACTGAATAAGTCCGATGATACCATAATTCACAATTGCAATGAACTCAGAGCGAATACCTTCGTCTACCAAAGAGACGCCTTTAATTTCAATACTACGAATACGGTTGGCCTTAATAAAAATCTGATCGGTCACCGAAGACGGACGCAAAATGCGCCAAGCCGCCCCATAGTCATGAAGTTTCTTGGTAAACAAATCACGACAAATGGTAATAACATGCTCAAATTGCTGTTTGGTATCTTTCATTTCCATATAAATAGGCTGCAAAGTTAGGAATAATTAAGAAATAAAGAAAAGAGGGTGCTCTAAATTATATTAAAGCACCCTCTCATATCAAGATTGTTTTACGTTTATCATGAGCAACGCAATACCTGTCCCGGCCGCAAAACCGTTTTGGTAGTAATACGGTTCAATCGACAAAGCTTGCTGACTGTCGTTCCTTGACGGGCCGCAATCTTCGACAGTGTATCTCCTCGTTTCACCTTATAGAATAAGTCACTACGCGATGCTGATCCGTTCGTATTCTTCACCTTCTTCTCGAAAGTATAAGTATCAGCTACAATATCCTGTTTTTCAAAGTCAAACATCAAAGCTGGATCTATAGCAATTCCCAAGAAACGGGTTTCGAAATGCAAATGCGAACCTGTGGAACGTCCTGTATTTCCACCCAATCCTATCGGTTCACCAGCCTTCACCAGCTGATCTACACCAACCAATTGTTTCGAAAGATGTCCATAAATAGTTTCCAAACCATTGTCATGACGGATCACAACATATTTTCCATATCCTCGTCTGCCTTGATTGGCAACAACACGTATCTTTCCATCAAAAGCAGCACGAATAGTATCACCAATATAAACCTTGATATCCAATCCATAATGTGCTCTACGACGACGAGGTCTATATCCAAATATATCATTGATACGTGTATGTTCGGTCGGCATACAGAAACCTGTTAAATCAATCGTATATTTATCAGGTATAATGGCATCACCATAAACATGAACAGAGGTTGTATTCCAAGAAGGGTATATATCGAAGGCAGGATACATGGATTGCTCTACACGAATTTGCTTTTGCAATACCAACGAATCCACACTCTTCAGCTTTCTATCGATAGGTGCCTGACGGGCTATGAGATCTTGTGAAAAGGAATTCAAGCTCACCATTGCCGCAACTGCACAAAGAAACAATTTAAATCCTGTATAATTCATTCCGCTTCGTCAATTTGTCTTTTCATATCCGCTAACGACATTACTATTTTCATGCCATCCAACACATACGGATACCTGCTCTTTCAAAAATTGTTCCAAAGTTAGCATTAATCTTCGAAACGACGCACTCTGAATTAAGCATTTTTTCATTTAAGGCAAGCAACGCAGGCTTCAAACACAACAGTAAACAATTAAACAACAGTAAGTTATCTTGTTTTATGTTTTACAACATATCCAACATAATCAGCCAAATATTAACACCCATCAACTAATGGCAGCCCAATTGACATTGTTTTTGCGCAGAACCTTCAATTGCCTCCATAAGATTTCGTTTTTAGACAACTTTCTTTCCGGATCCTCATCCACAACTTTTTGTGCCACTTCACGTACATACTGTAATAGCTGACCATCACGAGCTAAATCTGCAATCTTCAAATCAAAAGCAACTCCACTTTGCTGCGTTCCTTCCAAATCACCAGGTCCACGCAACTTCAGATCAGCCTCTGCAATCTCAAAACCATCATTCGTACGTACCATAATTTCCAGCCTTTTACGCGTATCATCAGCCAACTTATAACCGGTCATTAAAATGCAATATGATTGATCAGCCCCACGCCCAACCCGTCCACGTAATTGATGTAGCTGAGATAATCCAAAACGCTCCGCATTTTCAATAATCATAACTGAAGCATTCGGTACATTTACCCCTACTTCAATTACAGTCGTAGCAACCATGATCTGAGACTCCCCAGAAGCAAATAATTGCATTTGCTCATCTTTTTCCGCAGGTTTCATTTTACCATGCACCTTACAGATCCTACAATCCGGGAACTCCTCACATACATGCAAATATCCCTCCTCAAGATTCTTCAGATCTATTTTTTCACTCTCTTTAATCAACGGATAAACAATGTAGACTTGTCTTCCTTCCACAATTTGAGCTCGGACAAAACGGTATAAACTCTCCCGACGATTGTCAAACTGATGAATCGTTGCAATTGGCTTACGCCCTGGTGGCAATTCGTCTATAACAGACACATCCAAATCACCATACAAAGTCATAGCCAGTGTACGAGGAATAGGAGTCGCTGTCATTACCAATACATGGGGAGGCTGTTCATTTTTAGTCCATAAACGAGCCCGTTGAGCTACTCCGAAACGATGCTGCTCATCAATAACTACTAACCCTAAAGAAGCAAAACCAACCGTATCTTCTATAACCGCATGAGTTCCTATCAGAATTTTCACTTCACCCGAAGCCAAACCTTGCAGAATAGCTTCTCTTCGCTTTCCACGAATTGAGCCAGTCAACAATTCTACTTGCACATCCATACCACAAAGCAATGCCCGGATTGTTTCATAATGTTGGTTGGCTAAAATTTCCGTCGGTGCCATCATACACGCCTGATAACCATTATCCAAAGCTATAAGCATGCTCATCAGGGCAACCAATGTTTTCCCACTTCCAACATCCCCCTGCAACAAACGGTTCATCTGCCGTCCACTTCCTAAATCATGTCGTATCTCTTTTAACACTCGTTTTTGGGCACCAGTCAATTCAAAAGGGAGATTACGAGTGTAAAAAGTATTAAAGACGTCCCCTATTCGACGAAATATATACCCTCTATACTTCCGCAGGCGATCGCTGGCATAACGCAATATATTAAGTTGCACATAGAACAATTCTTCGAACTTCAGTCGATACTGAGCCTTCCGCAATAAATCGGCATTACCTGGAAAATGAATATTCACAAGCGCTTCAGTTAAAGGCATCAGATGATGTTCTGTCAGAATCTCGGAAGAAAGAGTTTCAGGTAAAGGTTCGTGAAGTTGCTGGACAAGCGTCCCCATCAGCTTTTCAATCGCATTCGAATTCAGAAAAGACCGTTTCATCTTTTCTGTTGTATTGTAATAAGGACGCAATCCCATTGCATCCATTCTTACCTCCGTAACCAAATCCACATCAGGGTGCGCAATATTGATACGTCCATTAAATACGGTTGGCCTCCCAAAAACAATATATTCCTGATGCACCTTATATTTCCCTGTCAGAAATTTAATACCCTGAAACCAAACTAAATCGACAAAACCTGTACCATCTGTAAAATGCGCAATCAATCTTCGCTGTCGTCCCTCACCTGCCAACTCAAAACTGCGTATTTCCCCTTTCAGTTGAATATAAGGCATCGTTCCGTCAATCTCACGAATAGAGTAAATCCGACTACGATCCACATATTTATAAGGGAAATAATACAGAAGATCATGTAAAGTATAAATGCCCAATTCCTTGTTCAACGTAACTGCACGTTGCGGCCCCACTCCAGGCAAATATTTTATGTCTTGAGTCGTTAAATCGAACATTCTTCCAATAAAGCCGAAGCTATTTTCAAATCAAAAGGGGTCGTAATTTTAATATTTTCTCGATTACCTTCTATTAATGAGACAACCATTCCCATCGATTCGACAACAGACGCATCATCTGTAAATTGTGGACTATAAGGCTGCTCATAAGCCTTTTTCAACAAAGTCGCATCAAAAACTTGTGGAGTCTGCACTAACCGATATTCATCACGCGGTACGGTGACACTTCCCTCTTCTTGTACATACCTCAACGTCTCAACAACATTAACACAAGGTACTACAGCATGTTTTTGTGAAGCTTCCGCATAACAGCGTCGAATCACATCTGAAGAGACAAAAGGCCGTACACCATCATGCACGCCAACCAAAGCAGGTGTTTCTACCAACGCCAAACCGTTTTTAACAGAATGAAAACGAGTTTCGCCACCATCTGCAATCCGATAAGGACGTTCAAAACGGTGCTTCCTACACAAATCCAGCCAAAAAGCCTGCTGATCATGAGGAAGCACCAAAATTATTTGTATATCCTGATTGTAAGCATAAAAGGCATCCATGGTACGCATCAAGACTGGTACTCCACCAATGGGTAAAAACTGTTTAGGGATATCCCCACCCATGCGTATTCCTTTACCCCCAGCTACAATCAGAACATATTGCGTCATAAAAGTCTCATTTTGTAAGACACATGGCATTCTTTAACTCTTTCACCTTTTCTCTGCCGCAAAGATGTTCCACTAAAGCTAACGCAAAATCTATAGCGGCACCAGGTCCTTTACCAGTAATAAAGTTACCATCTTTTTCAACCATTGCCCCCGTATATTCGGCTCCTTCCAAATATTTATCAAAGCCTGGATAACAAGTAGCCTTTTTACCTTTTAATAAACCAAGATTACCTAATACCATAGGTGCTGCACAAATAGCAGCAATAGCCTTATTTGCAGAAGCATGCTTCAATAATTCCTTCCGTAAGTCTTCACACTCATTCAGTGTCGTTGCTCCAGGCAGTCCACCTGGCAACACCAGCATCTCTGCATCATAAAAATCGCAATTCACAATATTCTTATCGCATAATACAGAAATGCCATGTGCTCCTTTGACGATTTCATCTGGCGTAACAGATACCATTGCCACATTTACACCTGCACGTTTTAATACATCAACAGCTGCAAAAGCTTCCATTTCTTCAAAACCGTCTGCAAAAAAGACATAAACAGTTCCCATAGTCAAGTCCTCCTTTATTTCAAGTTAAAATAATATGTAATAGTTCCCGATTGATTATTTAATCCGCTGACGGCATTAAAACGGGCCTTCTTCGCCGCGTCTTCAGCCGCCTTGCGCAAAGACGAATTGACAGTATTGGTCTGCCGATTAATACTAGTAGCAATCACTTGACCGGCAGGATTTACAGTAATGTTCACTACAACCTTTCCTTCATCTTGCACATTATAAACAGGCTTGGGAAGTCCACCGGCACCGATAGAACGTCCGTTCAAGCTAAATGTACCATATCCGCCCACACCACTTGTAGCTCCTTCCGGAGCATTTCCTGTAGGGCTTCCTTGAATACCAGTTCCTTCTGAATTACCCTTACTTCCCATTTGTGCCCCTTTTCCAAAAGCACCTGCAACCTTACGACGGGCAGCTTCTTCAGCTTCCTTACGTTCACGCTCAGCTTTAGCCTCAGCCAACCGTCGTGCTTCTTCCGCCTTCTCAGCCTCAGTCTTTTCAGGTTTCTTCACTTTGTCCTTTTTTGTAGACTTAGTTTCAGGCTTCAACGCAACAGTTTCTTCCAACTCCTGAGTCATTATTTCCTGCTCAACAGCTTCTTCGGGTAATGGTTCTGCTTCTTCTGGCATCACGTCTACATCCACTAAAGAAGGGTCTGCAGTCCCCCATGCCTCAGACACTTCCCCAAGCATCACAGGCATTCCCCCTTCCTCGGCTGGCGCAGGCACAATAAAGCCTGCCCATATCAAGAAAGCAATCAAAGCGACATGCACCAATATTGCCCCGCCTAAACCTATATATTTACCTTTCTCCTTTTGAGTCACAATCAGATTATATTATATGACAGTTAAAGCCAATCCGTTTGTTCTTTATCACTTCCCATCAGGCGGCCGTGTAGCCAGTACCATCTTAAAGTGATTCTCATTCGCAATATTCAGCACCTTCACAATCTCTCGATAGGGCACTGTTTCGTCAGCATATAAAGCAACATACATCTCCGGCTCCCTTTCTGCACATTGCTGTAAAAAAGGAGTCAGTTCTTCCAATGTTATAGTCTGTTCCTTTTCATTTCCAAAAGCTGCATAAAAATTCAGGTCTTTATCGATAATCACACGAGTCAAAGGTTTTGCCGATGTCTGTTGCTTACCTTGAGGCAACAAAACCTTTATTGCATTGGGCGAAACCACTGTCGATGTAATCATAAAGAAAATCAGCAGCAGAAATATCACGTCCGTCATGGACGCCATACTGAAATTAGGCGATATTTTAGCTCTTCGTTTTAGCATGGCTCATTCAATAAATCCATAAAGGCCATTGTCTTGGCTTCCATCTTGTTTACCACTCCATCAACGAGTGTCACTAAATAATTGTAGGCAAACATCGCAATAATACCTACAATCAGACCTCCTACTGTGGTAATCATCGCTTCATATATACCACCAGACAATAGGGTGATATCAATATTATTTCCTGCATTAGCCATCTCAAAGAAAGCGCGGACCATACCCGTCACTGTTCCTAAAAATCCAATCATAGGAGCTCCACCTGCTATAGTAGCCATAATAGTCAAGCCTTTCTCCAACTTGGCAACTTCAATATTTCCTACATTCTCAATAGCAGCCTGAACATCACTTACAGGACGTCCTAAACGGCTGATGCCTTTTTCAATCATACGCGCTGAAGGTGTATTCACACTGCGACAATAGGACAATGCCGCCTTTATCTCCCCAGCCAAGATATAATCCTTAATTTTATCCATAAACATAGGATCTTCTTTTCCTGCTTTACGGATAACATAATTTCGTTCAAACAATATATAGAAACACAGCAATGAAAGCAGTCCCAAAACCACCATTATCCAGCCGCCTTTCACAGCCATACTCCATAAACTCATCTCTTCCGGACCTGCAACCGGAGTCAAAACCGGATTGGCACCCGCTATCGAGTCAGCCATTGCCGGAGCCACTTGGGCCAATAATAACATTGCATTCATTAACGAAGACATTTTTTATATTCCTCAATAGTACGTTGCAAACCTAAGTACAATGCATCGCTAATCAATGCATGTCCTATCGAAACTTCGTCCAACCAAGGGATGTTTTGATAAAAATAATTCAAATTCTCTAAACTAAGATCATGTCCAGCATTCAGTCCAAGCCCTAAATTGCGAGCAAACTTACCAGCTTCTACAAAAGGAGCTACAGCTTCTTCTCTATTTTTGGCATACCCCGAAGCATAAGGCTCAGTATACAATTCTACCCTGTCGGCACCGGCTTTAGCAGCATACGCTATCATTTCGACATCTGTGGACACAAAGATAGATGTACGTATACCAGCTTTATTGAAACGTTCAAGTACTTCACTCAGGAAGGCAAAATTAGTCTTGGTATCCCAGCCTGCATTCGAAGTCAACTGAGTAGGACTATCCGGCACCAATGTCACCTGATGGGGTTTTACTTTCAGCACCAGATCTATGAACTCCGGCGCAGGATATCCTTCTATATTAAACTCCGTACGCAATAATGGCCGCAAATCATATACATCTTTTTTACGAATATGACGTTCGTCTGGACGTGGATGAACCGTAATACCGTCTGCACCAAATTTTTCGCAGTCGAGCGCCACCTTAACGACGTCCGGCACATTTCCCCCACGCGCGTTACGCAGAGTTGCCACCTTGTTTATGTTTACACTTAATTTAGTCATAATTCCAACGCTAGTTTCGGGCAAAAGTACAAATAATAGTCATAAGTATAGAGGAATATTATAAAAAAATAGCATCTTTGCAAAGCTAATAACAAACCTGTCATATGAAATTTGCCATATTCGGAAACATTTATCAAGCCAAAAAGTCTTCGTACGCAGAACAATTGTTCAAGCTCCTGACTCAACATAACGCCCAAATTTGCATCTGTCAGGAGTTCTACAATTTTCTGACTGAGACTCTCCATTTAGTTCTTCCACCAGTTGAGCTATTCAATGACGATGATTTTGAAGCAGATATCGTTATCAGTCTTGGAGGCGACGGTACCTTTCTGAAAGCAGCCAGCCGGGTAGGTAAAAAAAACATTCCTATCTTAGGAATCAATACTGGCCGCCTAGGTTTTTTGGCCGACATTTCACCCGAAGAGATGGAAAGCACCCTTGAAGATATCTACAACCACCATTATAAGATAGAAGAGCGTAGCGTACTCCAGCTGAACTGCAACGACAAGAACCTGATGCACTGTCCCTATGCTCTTAACGAGATTGCCGTCCTCAAACGAGACAGTTCGTCTATGATCAGCATCCATACAGCCATCAATGGTGCCCCACTCACTACTTACCAGGCCGACGGACTGATTATCGCAACCCCTACAGGCTCCACAGCCTATTCACTCAGCGTGGGAGGCCCCATCATCGTTCCTCATAGCAAAACCATTGCTATTACCCCTGTAGCGCCCCACAGCCTCAACATGCGCCCCATCGTCATTTGCGACGACTGGACCATCACCTTAGACGTAGAAAGCCGCAGTCACAATTTTCTCGTAGCCATTGATGGTCGCAGTGAATCATGTAAAGAAACGACCCGACTGACAATCTCACGTGCCGACTATACAATTAAAGTCATCAAGCGATTCGATCATATTTTCTTCAATACATTACGTAATAAAATGATGTGGGGAGCAGACATCAGGTAAAGTCCATCCAAAAAAGCACAGACAGTCTTCCTTTAATGGAATAAAATGCCTACTTTTGCGTAATAATCACTTATAAACGGACTTTACAAGATGAACGAAGAAATAAAGAAAGCCTGCCAGGTGATGCGCGAAGGTGGAGTGATACTCTACCCCACGGACACCATCTGGGGTATCGGATGCGACGCCACCAACGAGGAAGCCGTGCGCCGCGTGTACGAAATCAAACGTAGGGCCGACAGCAAGGCCATGCTGGTGCTGGTCGACTCGGCTGTCAAGGTAGACTTCTACGTGCAAGACGTACCCGAAGTTGCGTGGGACCTCATCGAACTGGCCGACAAGCCACTGACCATTATCTACTCGGGCGCCCGTAACCTGGCTCCCAACCTCCTGGCCGAAGACGGCAGTGTGGGCATCCGCGTCACGGGCGAGGAATTTTCCAAACGCCTGTGCCAGCAGTTCCGCAAGGCCATCGTGTCGACCTCAGCCAATGTGAGCGGACAGCCTTCGCCACAGAACTTCAGCGAAATCAGCGAGGATATCAAGGCGGCCGTAGACTACATCGTGGACTATCGCCGCGAGGAAACCACCCAAGCCAAGCCTTCGAGCATCATTAAACTGGACAAGGGTGGCGTCATCAAAATCATCAGACAATAAAAAAGGAACATGAAGGCAGAACGAAAAAATCTGTTGCAACGTTTCCTCGTCTGGCGCGAGAAAAACATCAAGGAAAAGAGATTCATCCTGATACTCAGCTTTCTGGTAGGTATCTTCACAGCCTTGGCTGCCTTGATACTGAAAGTGCTCATCCACTGGATAAAAAACTTCCTGACGGAGAACTTCGACACGACGGCAGCCAACTACCTCTATCTGGTATACCCCGTGGTCGGCATCTTTCTGGCTGGACTGTTCGTGCGCTATGTGGTAAAGGATGATATCAGCCATGGCGTGACACGCATTCTCTATGCCATCTCGCGACGACAGGGACGCATCAAGCGACACAATACGTGGTCGTCCATCATCGCCAGCTCCATCACCATCGGGTTCGGCGGTTCGGTCGGGGCAGAAGCACCTATCGTGCTGACAGGTTCGGCCATCGGCTCCAACCTGGGCAGTATCTTCAAGATGGAACACCGCACGCTGATGCTGCTCGTGGGATGTGGTGCGGCAGGTGCGGTAGCAGGCATCTTCAAAGCGCCCATCGCCGGACTGGTCTTTACGCTGGAAGTGCTAATGATAGACCTTACCATGTCGTCCCTGTTGCCCCTGCTGATATCGGCAGTAACGGCGGCCACGGTATCCTACATCGTGACGGGGCAGGAGGCCATGTTCCAATTCCACTTGGACCAACCCTTTGAGCTGAACCGCATCCCCTACGTCATCATGCTGGGTATCTTCTGCGGACTGGTATCGCTCTACTTCACCCGTGCCATGAATTCAGTAGAAGGTCTGTTCGGACGCTTGCGCACTCCCTACAAGAAACTGGCCGTGGGCGGCGCGATGCTGAGTATTCTCATCTTCCTCTTCCCGCCCCTCTATGGCGAAGGATACGAAACCATCGAACTGCTGTTGAACGGTACGACCAATGCCGAGTGGGACACGGTGATGAACAACTCCTTCTTCTACGGCCACGGCGACCTGCTACTCGTCTACTTGATGCTCATCATCCTCTTCAAGGTATTCGCTTCTAGCGCCACTAACGGAGGAGGTGGTTGCGGCGGTATCTTTGCCCCCTCGCTTTACCTGGGTTGTATTGCCGGCTTCGTATTCTCGCACTTCAGCAACGAATTCGATGTGACGGCCTACCTGCCTGAAAAGAACTTTGCCCTGATGGGGATGGCAGGCGTAATGAGCGGCGTAATGCACGCCCCGCTGACAGGTGTGTTCCTCATTGCCGAGCTGACGGGCGGCTACGACCTGTTCCTGCCGCTGATGATTGTATCTGTCAGCTCCTATCTTACCATCATCGTCTTTGAGCCCCACAGTATCTACTCCATGCGTCTGGCCAAGAAAGGTGAACTATTGACCCACCACAAGGACAAGGCGGTGCTGACACTAATGAAAGTAGAGAATGTAGTAGAAAAGGACTTTGTGATTGTACACCCCGAAATGGACTTGGGCGAAATGGTACGAGCCATCTCGAAATCGAAGCGCAACATCTTCCCCGTCACCGACCAGGAAGGCAAGCTGCTGGGCATTGTCCAGCTGGACGACATCCGCAACATCATGTTCCGCCAGGAACTGTACCACCGCTTCACAGTGAACAAGTTCATGACCTCGGCCCCCGGCCGCCTCTACGACACAGACAACATGGAGCAGGTGATGCGGACCTTCGACGACACCAAGGCTTGGAACCTGCCCGTCGTCGACCAGGAAGGCAAGTACCTGGGCTTCGTCTCGAAATCGAAGATATTCAATTCATACCGCGAGGTGCTGGTGCGCTTCTCGGACGAATGAGTTCCGTCGAAAGAGGCAGGGAGGCACACCTTCCTATTTTCGGGGAAGTTCGTGTAAGAACAGTATCGAATTGTTCTAGAAGGTAAATGGACATGCTCCGGAATATGCTCTTTACTGATCAGTTTAATTTATATCCTCTCCCCAAATAGCAAGGTTTTAAACCGAAAAGACTTTGAGGACTCTTGTCCATTTGTTGTAACAGCCATTATTATCATATTCTCTACAGCCGTATCCACTACCATGAGAAGCATGTCTTGTGTAGAAATTATTATTGCAAGCCCAGAAAGGACCTTGTTTTGTATTCTCTTTGTCATGGTATATTGTAAATGACTGACTGTTTGCGTAATGCTCCATAAATGAATGGAGCTTCGTAGATTTAATATCATTTATATATGGACTTACACATACAAAATAGTCATTATCAGATAGCAATGAGTCCACCACGTTAGTCAAATGACTAACTTTATAGTTATCAATATCCAGAATGTTTGAGAAAAGATGAATTCGCGTATTACATTCCAAATTGAAACTATCCGTATTTACTTCATCTATCATTTTGCATATTGTATAAATTTTCACGTAAGGTGCGAATTTCTTACAATGAAGTGAGGCTCTTTTAATTACAATCTCTGATGGTTCAATAAGAGTAATACTATTTATGTATTGGTTTCCATATTTTTCAATAAAAGACATTGTCGCTAAAGCTTGACCACACCCCCAATCAATGAGATCAAAACGTTCGTTAAAAGCTTGTGGAAATGGATTCTCAAATGAACTCATCAGTTTCGCATAATGCATATTACCATATCGTTTGATATATTCATACATTTCCTCTTCAGTAGTCAACTGTTCAACACCTCTACCATGCAATTTTCCATTTGCATGGTTGACATTTATCTGACGAATAGATAGGAATTTATTAGGAATAGCCTCAATCTCTTTACTATAATCAGTGCCTTTTTCTATTAATAAGTTTTCAGATACGTTCTGTCTTCGAAAAGGTGTACCTCTCTCAAGAAGAGAATCAATCTTTTCCTCAATGCTTACATGAATAGTTTCTGGATCTACGGTTTCTATGTTTAAGATATCACTTATCTTAGACAACCAGAGAAACCTTTGTTCAGAAAGAGCTGCATTAATCTTTTCTTTAACTTGTTGGATACAAGCAGAATTTGTATTAATGACGATATGATCATAAAAATTCAAGAAGGTTACAATAGATTTCTTGTCATTATCCTCTTCTTCTTCTATTGCTTCATTCAGAAGAAGACAAATATCATCAAAACGGTTAACAAGATCCCGATTTGATGTTGGTTTAGGAATGATTGCTTTCATTCCTGCAGACATTCTTTTACTTATTGTTACATTATTATTCCTAATGATTTTCAAAACATGAGGAATACAACTATATAAGCTGAATCGTTCACAAAAATCCAATAGGATCAGTATGAATGAACGGCTCCTTGTATTTGCATATGGATAAGAAGAAATGATCTTATTTTTAAGCAGAATGAATCTTTCTATACTTTCCTGCTGCTCAAGTTGATCCCGATAGGGCATCTCGTATAATTCAGCAACAGCTTGAAAATTATTATTCAAGCTGTCACTGAAAGATTGTAGATTATTACTTTCTTCAAAAAGTTTATCAAATACCATATTATTGACACTTTAATTGAATGGCATTTCAAGCTGTGTTTCACAATTTAACTCAAGAAGCAATAGGATAATATTTTTAGTATCTGCTTTTTTCGGAAGCTTAATTCCCTTCTCTTTTGCTAAGTTCCTTAATTCTGTTTTGTTCATGAAAGCATAGTCAATGACTTTACTTGCATACTCTCTCATGTCAACCGAAGACAATTTATTAATGCTATCAGAACTTGTATTTATTTCTTTTATAACATCAGTGTAACTATTATCTAATGATACATTATCTTCAATTGTTGGCATGAAATTACTTTCATATTTTGAAGTCGGTGCTGCATTTATGTTACTTGAAGTAATAACGTCAGAACTAGACATTTTAGAATTAGAACCAATGGCTTCTAGCATCGTCTTCTCATCAAGTCCGATACCAATTTTCAGTCTCTCATTCTCTTTCTGGAGCGTATTGATGAGACTCTCCATATCATTGTTTGCCTTACTTAAAGTGTCGATTCGATTTGTTGCTTCTGACAATGATTCTCTCAGTAAAAGTATTTCTTTGTCAGTTTGTTCGGCTAAACGTTCTTTCTCTTCTTCAAATTGTTCCTGAAGCTCATTGCGCAAGAATTCCGTCCAAGGGCTAATGAGCTTGTCCACTAATGTAGATGTAAGATCTAATCCCCAAAAAGTGATATCATCCTTCTTAAGAAAGATAGGCAAGTATTCGTTCCACCAGTCTTCGGAGAAAAGAACAATTTTTTTTTTATCATGTATCAACGTATCTACAATAATATATTCACCTTTCTTTGCTTTGCGGTTATGTATTGGTTTTACCCAGTCAAAATACTCATAAAATCCTGATACTCTGTTGAATATTACATAGTTAAAAACACTCTCAATTGTATAGTAATCGAGTAATGATTCAAGCTTATACTTTACAGCAACAGAAATTCTGTCGTTCTGATATACATTGCCTAAGATAGAATATCCTCTATTGTAACCATATGAAAAAGCGACTTTCTCTTCTTTCCCTTTTTTAATTCCCTGGAAATTATCTAGAATAAGTTGGTCTACTCTTTTCTTCTTTGACTCGTTCTCTACACCATATGTGTATAGAATAGCATAAATGTATGCCCAACCATCAAGATTATCCGTGTCAATGATCTTTGTAATCTTATTCTTAACCACATGTTGATTCTCTTTTTCTGCTTGTGTTTCAATTGTCTGCTCACTTACAACATTTTTTAATATATTATTCGGATTCTCAAACACCTTATAGTAAGATTCATCAATTTTCCCGACCTTACTTTTTGCTTCCTTAATTTCAGTATTAAAGAATGAAAGAGCATCAATGTATCGAGGAGATACGTTACACTCTGCAGTATGAGCAACCTTCATCAGAGCCAAAGAACCCAATACTCTGTCAAACTCCATCTGTTTCTTCACAAGAACATCTATGCTAGTGCCGAAATCATTTGGTAATTCTGCAATACTCGCACTTGTATCACTGAATTTATTATCATTTCTATCAACAATACTATCAGGAATGAATGCTGTCGACATACGTATAGCGGTTATTGTTCTGCTAACTTGATTCCTGTTTTCGAAATAAATTTTCTTGATTCTGCTAACAGGAATTGGCTTTTCATAAATAAAGAAACCATTGTTTAAATCCAACAAATAATCCTTAATTTCATCTTGTGTAAGTATCACTTCAAGACAACAATCACTTTCCTGACAACCAAAGTTAGAAGTGAGAAGTACTACTTCGCTTAATCTGCTTTGTACATCTTTGTTGCGATTCTGGTACAGTGCAGCCGGAAAGATACATGCACTAGCAAATATTGAAGCCAAAGATGTTGAAGATATTGGATAATAATATGTTTTATACATAATTTTCTAATTTATTAATCTACTACTGAGCTCAGTGCTGGCATATCGTAATTACTGAACAAATAAAGGTTAGATCTTGCTCTCGTGACAGCAACATAAAAATCGTTCCATTCTACTGTTGGAATATTATCACAGAGATAGTTCATATTGCCAAAATCGGGTATGATGACAGTGTCGAATTCCAATCCTTTGGCAGATTTGTATGTGGTTACATGAACATTATCGATGGCTGGACATCCATCTGGGAACACACTTTTGTCTTCATAATAATGACTATGCTCTATGTCCATAGAATCCAAAATCACATCATACTCCCTAACTGTATTTTTGAATGGAACCAAGATGGCAATGTTATGGGTATCAGACCTGAAAGCATCGATGATTTCTCTTATCGAATTGTTTCTCTTAGCTTCAGCACTTGAATCAAATCTAGGATTGCCGTCAGTGGTAATCAATATCGGTTTTTCACCTGGATTATTGTGCAATGCGTTGAGTGTACTCATTGGGATATATGCATCAGGAAAAGCAACTCTTGCAAAATTCATGATTGCGTATGTACTCCTGAAGTTCTTATCAAGAACATAATCAACATTGTTAGGATAACGTTCTTGTAAATCGCTCTTAGATGAACAGTGTTCTGGGTATAGTATCTGAGCGTCATCTGCGCCGTATGATACTTTGAACCTATTAATTCGATCATAGTATTCAGAATCAAGATCCTGAGCTTCATCGACAATAACTTCACTGAATTTTTCGTAATTTTTTGGACATCCTGAATACGCAGAACGTACATTATCTGCAGCACTCCTATTCTGAAGCCTGCAACATTCTGATAGGTATCGAGCCAAGGTTGTTGTATATGTCAATAACAGACTGTTCTGACCATTCTGATGATTAGTGAGGTGTCGATATAGAGAGACAACACTCTTTCCTGTTCCTGGACCTCCAGATAGTGCAATTTGTTCTGTTTCGCTTAAAGCAGCCTGCTGAGAAAGCGTCAATTGTGTGATGGCAGGCAATCTGAAATAATAAGCCATAATATTGATATATTGATTATTTACCTGTTATTGTTTCTGCAAATTTGTTATTCTGATGACAGTGCCAATTGTTTATGGCTGTCTGCTTCGTGCTATTGGCATAGCAATATTCACAAAGATGAGGACAAGTATTGTATTCACCCACATCTTTAGCAACCATACAACCACACAACGCCCTTTGTCCAGAGTCCTTCTTGTGGGCGCTGAGGAAATATCGCCCTCCAGGAAGGGGAATGGCGTTGGCCGGTAATTCTACAGGTGAACCGAAAAGATCCGGTTGCAGAGTTTTCAAGATCTTAACCCCCATAAATTTCATCAGAGCCTGATCATTCCATGCAATTCTGGTTATTAAGTCACCGTCAATACATTTGTTATGACTAATTCCGTATTTCTCAATGTCAATCTTTTCTCCACAGGTTGCAAGGGCGAGGTTCCATCCTCTTTCTTTATTCATTTTACTCAACTTATTTGCGAATTCGTTCATTTGAGAATCTGTCCAATCCTTATATGGAATACCGCTTTTAATAAGATTAGCCTTGACTTTTTTATATGACTCAATATCGGCATAACTGAACACTAATTTTTCAGTATATCCTTTGAGCTGGTCGCCAATATTCTTAATTCTTTCCAGAAGATCGTCAATTGTGATATCATCAGTAAGAATCAAAGGATCAAATCTCCATACAACCTTTCCTACTCCTAGTTGAGAAACCAATTCCTTGAAGGTTGAAATACGCTTTTCCAAGGATGGCACTTTCTCCAGTTTCGCATCCTCGTAGTCGTTTAATGTATATTGAATATAACAATTTATATTTTTTTCCCTAAGAACATGAAGATATGGAATCAATGGTTCTGGATTCTTTGACCAGAAAACAATAAAGCGGGTCTTTTCATAAGAAATGTAAGACTTAACTCCGTTAAAAGGATTTGTCCATGCCGAATAGCCGACTTCAAGTCTGTGAAAAAACCAATCTGAATAAAATGCTGGAATGTCAGTGCTTCTGCTAGCAGAAACAATGATTGGGGTCTGAGCTTTTACAGATTGACCATTGATATTAATGAATGTATGATCCCAATTTGCCATAATAGAATTCTTACGCTTTAACTTGTGGTTGTTCTATTCTTACCAATTCTGTATAGTTCACATCTAATAAGCCAACCATATCCAATAAAGTTTCTAAAGATGGTTGCAATGTATTAGTACACCATTTAGAAACAGTAGCTGAATCTATTCCAATTTGTTCGGTTAGCCACTTATCACTTCGTTTCTTTTCTGTTAGCATCACTTTGATTCTATTATTATTTTTACCATACTTATTATACAATGATGAATTCAAGCTGATAATGCAACAGCATCAAATTCCTTGTTTACTAGTTAATTATTTATATTTTTTAAGAGTCATATAACCTAATATTTACCTCGGTCATAAGTCCAAGATTTCTGAACAAGCATAACCTGTTCCCTTGCCATATCTCTGAAATTCGTACCTTTTGGGAAATATTACCTAACCAATCCATTGATATTCTCATTGGTTCTTCTTTCCCAAGAATGGTATGAGTTTGCAAAGTAAACAAAAACTTTTAGTTTTCCCTTAAATCCGCAACATTTTTCCACAAAAGAATTGGAATACTGAATAGCAATATATTACAAAACGCTTTATTATGTCAAAAGATATGCTCAACTTAGTGTTACAAATAAAAACTCATAAATCTTCATCAAACATAGCTAAAGTACAAAAAACTGAAAGATCAGTCCTTTTGGTGGAATCTTTTCAAGCATAGAACAATCTGATATTCTTTTATCCAAGGTAATTAATTCAACTTTGAATTTACGAAACAGGCCCTGTGGTTACCAATATCCGTTTTCATCAGCAAGATACGCTTGAAAGAATCTTTTCAATTTAAAAAGAACGGCATTCATATCAATAACGCATGTATGACCTACAGTTCCTGTTCCGAGGAGATAGCCGATACGATAAAGGTGCACTGCAACCGTTTCTATATACGGTAAACAGATATTCTGCTTTTATGAATACATGTCCAAGCTCAGAGGATAGAAGATTGAGAGAGATCAATCCAACAATGTACATTATTTCACTAACCTGGAATATTATCGGGCTAATGTAGATAGTTAACGATACCATGTAGGTATTTGCTTGAACTAGACAAAGCAACACCGATGCTTTAACCGGCTTAAACCATTGTTTTTCACAGTTTTAATAAATGAAACAGATTAGAGAAACAACAGCACCTATCAGATGTTAAAATTCGTTTTTACAAAAGTGTTTTGTTTTTTGTAATACAGTTATCTTGCCATCGACAATGTGGAAGTAGGAAATGGAAACAGAATATCGCTATGGCTTTTCGGATGTTTGTATTAGTTCGGAAAAGGATACATGCTATGCTTTGACGGTAAGGAAGAATTGCCTACCTTTGCAGGTAACTTAAGGCAACCCCAACGGTTGTGGCTGCCTTTCAAATTCCTGAACAACATGAAGAAAGAAGACTTGAGAATCGTATATATGGGTACGCCCGACTTTGCCGTGGAGGCCCTGCGCTGCCTCGTGGAAGGCGGCTACAACGTGGTGGGCGTCATCACCATGCCCGACAAACCGGCCGGACGCGGACACAAGCTGCAATACTCGCCCGTCAAGCAATATGCGCTGGAACACAACCTGCCCCTGCTCCAGCCGGAGAAGCTGAAGAACGAGGAGTTTCTGGACGCCCTGCGTGCCTGGCAGGCCGACCTACAGATTGTCGTAGCCTTCCGCATGCTGCCCGAAGTGGTGTGGAACATGCCCCGCCTGGGCACCTTCAACCTGCACGCCTCCCTGCTGCCCCAGTACCGCGGAGCTGCGCCCATCAACTGGGCCGTCATCAACGGCGAGACGGAGACGGGCATCACGACCTTCTTCCTGAAGCATGAAATTGATACGGGCGAGGTCATCCAGCAAGTACGCGTCCCCATTGCCGACACGGACGACGTGGGCATTGTTCACGACAAGCTGATGATGCTGGGCGGCAAGCTGGTAACCGAAACCGTGGACGCCATTCTGGACGGTACCATCCACAGCATCCCGCAGGAGGAGATGGGCGTGACAGGCGAACTGAAACCGGCTCCTAAAATCTTCAAGGAAACATGCCGCATCGATTGGAAGCAGCCCGTAAAACGAATCTACGACTTTGTACGTGGGTTATCCCCCTATCCCTCAGCATGGACTGAGCTGATACACCCCGATGGTACAACAGTTGTTTTGAAAGTCTTCGAGACAGAAAAAATTATTAAACCACACAATTTGGAAACAGGAAGCCTTCTCACCGATGGCAAAACCTATATTCATGTAGCCGCACAAGACGGTTTCGTGAGCATCCGTTCCCTGCAACTGCCTGGCAAGAAACGTTTGAAGACCGACGAATTGCTCCGCGGTTTCCACCTGGACAATTCGTTTAAAATGAAATAACAATGGAATAAGACAAGGAAAACAGCCTTTTCCTATATAGAAAACAGTGAGATACTAAAAGCCTATGAAACCTATCATTTCCCCCTCTATCCTGTCAGCCGACTTTGGGAACCTGGCACGCGACATCGACATGCTGAACCGAAGTGAAGCCGACTGGTTGCATATCGACATCATGGACGGTGTTTTTGTGCCCAACATATCGTTTGGTTTCCCAGTCTTAAAGCATGTAGCCAAACTTGCCGAGAAACCTCTCGACGTACATCTGATGATTGTACAACCTGAGAAATTCATTGCTGAGGTTAAGGCTCTGGGAACAGAAATCATGAACGTACACTATGAAACCTGCCCACACCTGCACCGTGTGGTACAACAAATACGAGAAGCTGGTATGAAACCTGCCGTTACCATTAATCCAGCCACCCCTGTTATGCTGCTAAAAGATATTGTTCGTGAAGTCGACATGGTGCTTGTCATGGGAGTCAATCCTGGTTTTGGCGGACAGAAATTCATCGAGAACACAGTGGAAAAAGTACGCGAACTGCGCGAACTTATCACCCAAACCAGTTCAAAAGCATTGATAGAAGTGGATGGTGGTGTCAATCTAGAAACCGGTGCCCGCCTTATGAAAGCTGGAGCCGACGTTCTTGTAGCAGGAAATGCTGTTTTCTCTGCGCCTAGCCCAGAAGAAATGATTCACGCATTGAAAAACTTGTAAAGCTAACAGTTCTTGTTCATTGCTGCCCTACAACAGCACCCTTTTCTGCGACTGTTGTTGCCGCTAGTCATAGGAATTGTATGTGGAGACGCTTTTCCGCATGCAGTTCCTATGATTGTATGCCTAGGAATCATGGTTCTTCTGGCCTTTCTCCTTCCTGTCTGTTTCTTCATGAATTGGAAATACTGGTTCGGAGGCTTTCTGTTCCTATTAATCATCACTACCGGTTACACTCTAGCAGCCCGCCAGTTGTCAGACACGGCATTCCCGATTTCTAACCGTCCCGCCATTTATCAAGTAACAATCAACCAAACACCAGAAAACAAAGCTCGCAGCATCCTTTGCCCAGCCGTCGTCACATTGACTTCCTCCAAAGACTCGGCTTTAACTAGTGTCCATAATCATCCGCAGGTTCTACTCTACTTTCAACAAGATTCCATAGCCGCCACCCTGAAACGAGGCGACCGCTTATGGATACATGCCCGCATTGCCCCTCCTCCCCATAAAGGTATCCCGCACGAATTTGACTATGCACGCTTCTTACAGCGCCGTGGCATCAGCGGAACGTCTTTCATTCCTTCAGGACATTGGCAGAAAGCCGGACATGATTCCTTACGGACTTTTCGACAAAAGGCCGCCGATCATCAGGAAAAAATTGTCAATCTCTATCGCAAATTGGGCTTCCAAGGGGACGAACTGGCCATACTTTCTGCCCTGACCGTAGGCGACAAAGATGACCTAAGCGAAGATATCATCGAAACCTATTCGATAACAGGTGCCAGTCACGTATTAGCATTATCAGGTCTGCACATCGGCTTCCTGTATGCACTGTTATGGTTTCTGACAGCCCCCATTTGGAAGCGCTTCCGATACTTAAAACTTCCGTCATTAGCCCTGATCATCATTCTTTTATGGGGATTTGCCTTTCTCACGGGATTATCCCCTTCCGTAGTACGTTCCGTCTGCATGTTTTCCATACTGACCTTATCCCATCTCCAACCTGAGAAATCCATCTCGGCCAACACACTGGCCGCAACTGCTTTTTTCATGCTGATCATCCACCCTATGTGGCTATTCGACGTAGGCTTCCAGCTCTCTTTTGCAGCCGTAACTTCCATCCTGATGTTTTATTCCAAATTGAACCGTCTTTATCGCAGTAGATATTGGCTTATCCGTAAAATCTGGAGTCTGATGAGCGTGTCCGTTGCGGCGCAAATAGGGACGGCCCCTCTGGTTATCTTCTATTTCGCACGTTTCTCAACACATTTTTTATTCACTAACCTATGGGTTATTCCCATGGTATCCTTCATCCTCTATGCTGCAATCATCCTATTATTACTCACACCTTTCGGGCCTTTACAAACCCTCATAGCACCTTATATCGAAAGGCTCATACAAATACAAAACAGTGTACTCCAACAAATCGAGCTGTGGCCATACGCCTCTTTCGACCATCTCTATTTGGATGCCTGCGAGGTCTTTCTTATATATCTGATATTATTACTATTCTACCGTTTTCTAGAGCTCCGCATACCAACCAATGCTTATGCCTTGCTAAGTACTCTACTGATATTCAGCATCTATCACACTACCTTACTCGTCCGTCATACTTCATCTCCAGGCATTGCTTTCTACAACATTCCAAACTGTCCTTCAGTACACTGTCTGTCAAATGGACCACAATCATGGCTCGTATGCTCTGACAGCATTCCTCGCACAAACTGGCTCTGTCAATCATTGGCCTCCCATTGGAATAGCATGAGACTAAACACACCTCTAGTTTTGACCCAACAATACAATAACCTTCCCATCCTTCTAGAAAATAACATTCTGACTTACAAAGGAAAACGTATTTGTTTGCTTAATCATAATCGTTGGAATACGAGAACTGCTGAACATCCTCTTCCTATTGATATCCTTTACATTTCTCATGGTTATCGAGGTAGTATCAATGAACTTACCTCCTTGTTCCACATTCAAACTGTTATTTTGGATGGTTCTCTTTCCAATTACTCAAAAAAAATCATAACAACTGAGTGTCTGCAATTAGGCATCAGCTATCGATTGCTTGATCAAGAAGGATACATACACATTCCTTTGAAATAAATTCTTCTTTTTGATTATTTTCTCCTATTCCTGCCCTTTATCCGCCTATTTGCTTGCAAAAACAAGTAATTTCATTTCCCATATCATAAGAACAATATTTACATTTCCACAGAGGCTCAAGCCATCCATACATTACTGATTTACAATAGTTTATATTCTTATTCCGTTATCTGCGAAATAACGGATTAAAAGTCCTAGCAACTAGACTGAAAAATACATGATAATAACTTACAAAAAGCTTAAACAGGAACAAGGCAAATAGAAAAGAAAAAGACTGGAATTAAATGAGAAACTCAATTACTTACTTAATTTTTTAAATTTATAAATTTAAATT
>ERZ779852.821-NODE-821-length-31950-cov-4.925349_pt1 | contig 31950 bp, 27 predicted proteins | sample MGYA00511559_ERZ779852 | MGnify/ENA primary metagenome ERZ779852 (study PRJEB29588, sample SAMEA2157977) | human gut metagenome | biome: human gut; feature: human-associated habitat; material: faeces | place: Denmark | collected 2008/2010 ...
CGATGATGCCCATCCTTTCCGTCAGCAGGCTGATAAATACAATAATTGATGCAACAATAATCAGAAGCAGAATGACCTCATCCAGAATACTGTCCCCAAAACGGGCAGGCTGCGCCGTCATTCTGGTGGTCTCTTTTCTCGCTCCCGTTTCCTTTTTTGCTATTTCCCTTCCGGCACTGCTCCTTGCCGTTGCTTTTTTCACAGACGGCGATTTTGCAGTGGTTTTGGCAGTTTTTTTCTTATTTTTCTGTTCCGCCAAAGCTCTCACCTCATCTATTTCCATATCCTTCAGATAAAAATTTTCCAATACATAATTTTATCACAAAATTCCTTTGCACGCAAATATACCTTGGCTTCTGCAAAAACCAAGGTATCCTGTTTTTTTCGTTATTTCGATTGCAAGGAAAGCGCCACCACTGTCCCCAGAATCAGCGCAAAGCCAATCAGGTCTATGCCTTGGAATTTTGCGTGCAAAAAGAGGAGGGAAACGATAACCGCCGTAATCGGCTCCATCATCCCGAGCAGGCTTCCCATGAAGGGCCCCACAATGCTGACACCCTTCAGATAAAGCGAAAACGCAATCGCCGTGCCAATCACAACCACCCCTGCCGTCGCCAAAACAGTTCCTTGGTCAAAAGGAACGGCATAGCTCCAGGGGCGCACAAAGGGCAGCATTGCCACACCCGCAAGCAGCATGGCATAGCCCACAACGGCATATACGCCATAATGCCGCAATAAATCCCCGGAAAGCAGATTATACGCCGCACCGCCTGCCGCCGCACCTAAGCCGAACACCAAAGCCAAGGTTGTGATGCTCATGCTGTGAATATCGCCATGCGTACTGAGCAAAAACACCCCCAGCAATGCACAAAAGATAGCACCTGTTTCCATTTTACGAGGCCAACGCTTTTCCTTGAAGCACACAACCCCCAAAATCAGCAAAGGCGCCAAGGACTGCAACACCGTTGCCGTGCCTGCATTGGAATATTGGATGGCCGCAAAATAAGTATACTGACAGCTCAGCATACCAAAAACAGAAAAAATCAAGAGCTGCCTTCTGTCCACAGGATTTTTCCAGATATCCCCCATCCGTTTTTTCGTCAGCAAAAAGCCCATCAAAACCAAAAGTACTCCCGCCAAAAGCAGCCGCACCATCACAAGCCAATCTGCCGTAATATCCTTTTTCTGAAATAAATATTGCCCAAAGCAGCCGGAAAGCCCCCAGCAAATGCCACCCGCGAGGGTAAGGCAGATTCCTGCTGTACGCTTTTTCTTTTGTTGTTCCATATTTTTCACCTCAGGTAACAGAATAATATATTTTTTCGCTTTTTTCAACAAAAAAAGGTACTGACCCTTCGATCAGTACCCTGTGTTGTTAAAGGTTATTATGAAGCACTCGGAAAAATCAGATTGTGTAGCCCTGTGCCTTCAGTGCTGCAACCATTTCTTCATAGTGTGCTTTGTTTCTTGTTTCAACGGTTACGTTTACAACTACATTGCTTACTGCTACGCCTTTTGCTCTTCTGTCGTGATTTACATCCAGAATGTTTGCGCCTGTCTGTGCAATAATCTGCAGCAGCTGAATCAGCTGACCAGGCTTATCTGCCATCATTACAGAGAATTCAGCGATTCTGCCGTTTTCCTGCAGACCCTTGTCGATGATTCTGTCCAGTACGTTTACGTCTACGTTACCACCGGAAACTACGCATACAACGTTTTTGCCCTTGATATCTACTTTATTTGTCATAGCTGCTGCTACGGAAACTGCGCCTGCGCCTTCTGCTACCATTTTGTGTTTTTCCAGCAGCATCAGGATTGCGGATGCGATTTCAGCTTCTGTTACAGTTACGATGCCATCAACATATTTCATGCAAGCCTCGAATGTCAGTGTGCCGGGCTCCTTAACTGCGATACCGTCAGCCATTGTGGAAACGCTAGCCAGCTTTTCGATTTTCTTATGTTCGATGGACTGCTTCATGGAAGGAGCGCCTGCTGCCTGTACGCCATATACCTTGCAGTTGGGGTTGATGCTCTTGATTGCGCAAGCAACACCGGAAATCAGACCGCCGCCACCGATGGGAACGAATACAACGTCAGCTTCGGGCAGTTTTTCCATGATTTCCAGACCAACAGTACCCTGACCTGCCATTACATATTCATCATTGAAGGGGTGCAGGAATGTGTAGCCCTTTTCCTGCTGCAGTTCTACTGCCTTTGCAGCAGCATCATCATATACGCCGGGAACCAGAACAACTTCTGCGCCGTAGCTCTTTGTAGCTTCAACCTTAGCCAGAGGAGCGCCTGCGGGCATGCAGATAGTAGCCTTGATGCCTTTTTTCTGTGCTGCCAGAGCAACGCCCTGTGCATGGTTACCTGCGGAACAAGCGATTACACCCTTGGAAGCTTCTTCTTCTGTCAGGCTTGCTGTTTTTACATAAGCACCTCTCAGCTTGAAGGAGCCTGTTACCTGCATATTTTCGCATTTGATAAATACGTTTGCGTTAGGGTTGATAAAAGCGGATTCGTACAAAGGTGTTACTCTTGCAACGCCTTCCAGTGTTTTTTTTGCGTCCTGAATCATTTCCAGTGTAAGCATTTTTCTTCCTCCTAGTGTCTTTTATATAATATGTTTTGTCTTTTTATCAAGGACATTTTTCTGTCCTTGTCTCTCTCTCAAGTACGCATAAATTATAGTACGCAAATGCGATTCCGTCAACAGCTATTTGTGATTTTTTAGACATTTTTTGCGATTTTGTTAAAAATTCCGACAAATCCGCCAAATATGCACATTTTTCCGCACACTGCAAAATGAAATCCCCTTCTATTGTGCGTTTTTCCAATAAAAAAGTATCCCTATCATTAGGATAGAGATACTCAATTTTCCCGTTTTTTCTTGATTTATGCGGAAACACCGCTGTTTCCTCTGCTGCTTTTGCGCTTCCGCATCCGCTGCAGGGGCTTTCTGTTTTCATTATAAACATATTCGGGAGCCGCCTTGCCGTTTACAACATCCTCTGTGATAATGCAGCGTTCCACGTTTGTCTGTGTCGGGATTTCATACATAATCGGGTTAATGAATTCCTCTACAATAGAACGCAGCCCACGCGCGCCGGTTTCCCGTTCCATTGCCTTTCTTGCGATGGCACGCAGTGCTTCCTCCTTAAACTCCAGAATAACATCATCCAGTGCAAAAAGATATTCATACTGCTTTGTCAGCGCATTCTTGGGCTCTGTTAAAATATGCACAAAGGCATCCTCATCCAGATTATCCAGCGTTACCACAACAGGCAGACGACCGATAAATTCCGGAATCAGACCATATTTCAGCAAATCCTGCGGCATGAGGCTCTGCAAAAGCTCGTCATTTGTTTTATCCAGCTTGCTCTGCACCTCTGCACCAAAGCCAATCACCTTATGCCCCATGCGGTTCTGAATGATTTTTTCAATGCCGCCGAAGGCACCGCCGCAGATGAAAAGAATATTGGTTGTATCAATCTGGATAAATTCCTGATGCGGGTGCTTTCTGCCACCCTGTGGAGGCACGCTTGCCACAGTCCCCTCCAGAATTTTCAGCAGTGCCTGCTGTACGCCTTCGCCGCTGACATCTCTGGTGATGGATACATTTTCGCTTTTCTTTGTGATTTTATCAATTTCATCAATGTAGATAATGCCGCGTTCTGCCTTGTCCACATCATAATCTGCCGCCTGAATCAGCTTGAGCAGGATATTCTCCACATCCTCGCCGACATAGCCGGCTTCGGTCAGAGAGGTTGCATCCGCAATCGCAAAGGGTACATTCAGCACCTTTGCCAAGGTCTGCGCCAGAAGGGTTTTCCCTGTCCCTGTAGGTCCAACCAGAAGGATATTGCTCTTTTGCAGCTCTACATCCTCTGCCTTGGTATCCATATAAATGCGTTTATAGTGGTTATACACCGCAACCGCCAAAGCCTGTTTTGCTCTGCTCTGCCCGATGACATATTCATCCAGCGTTTCCTTAATCTCCTTCGGCTTCGGCACATTGAAATTTTCATCCTTATTTGCCAGCACATCATATTCTTCCTCGATAATGTCCGAGCAGAGGTCGATACATTCATCGCAGATATATACATTCGGGCCGGCAATCAGCTTTTTCACCTGATCCTGCGTTTTTCCGCAGAAGGAGCAGTGCAGCTTATTCATATCTTCCGTTTTCCCTGCCATTTATCCTCTCTCCTTTGTCTGAGGCTTTGTGATGACAGCATCAATCAAACCGTAGGCTTTTGCCTCCTCAGCGCTCATAAAGTTATCGCGTTCTGTGTCTCTTTCCACTTCTTCCACAGGCTTGCCTGTATTTTCCGCCAGAATCTGATTCAGCTTTGCTTTGGTGCGCAGGATATTTTCCGCATGGATACGGATATCCGTTGCCTGCCCTCTTGCGCCGCCGCTGGGCTGATGGATCATGACCTCTGCATTGGGCAGAGCATATCTCTTGCCCTTTGCGCCGCCTGCCAGAAGAAATGCGCCCATGCTTGCCGCCATACCGATACAGATGGTGGATACATCAGGCTTGATATACTGCATGGTATCATAAATTGCCATGCCTGCCGTTACAGAACCGCCAGGGCTGTTGATGTAGAGGTTGATGTCCTTATCGGGATCCTCCGCCGCCAGAAAAAGCAGCTGTGCCACAACCAGACTTGCGGTTACATCGTTGACCTCTTCCCCCAGAAAAATGATTCTGTCCTTCAGCAATCTGGAATAAATATCATAAGAACGTTCGCCACGGTTGGACTGTTCTACGACCATAGGTACTAAACTCATTATGATTCCTCCAATCTTATATTATCTAAATAGGCACAGTTTCCTGTGCCTATCTGCATTGCAATATTTCCAAGGCTTCGCCTTTTTGTTGCTTTTTTTATGCTTCTTATGCTTCTTTGATGACTGCGTTGTCTTCGATTACCTTCATAGCAGCTCTTACCAGCATATCCTGTCTCAGGGCATTCTTATCGTCTTCCTGAATCATATCCAGCATTGTCTTGCCGTCTACGCCGTAGCTTTCGCCGTATTTGATAACCTCTGCATCCAGATCTTCATCGGAGATAACCAGATTTTCAGCCTTTGCGATTGCTTCCAGCATCAGTCTTGCATCAACGCTCTTCATGGATGTATCCTTGAAGGTTTCTCTCATGGTTTCTTCATTTGTACCCATGTACTGATAGTAAACATCCATGGACAGACCCTGACGAACGATATTTTCTTCAAATTCTCTCATCATGCTGTCAATCTTGTTATCGTACATAACCTGAGGCACTTCCATCTTGCAGTTTGCAACTGCTGCATCCAGCAGCTTATCGCCCTGCAGCTGCTTTGCCTTTTCTGTCTTCTCTGCAGCCAGTTTAGCCAGAATGTCTGCTTTGTATTCATCCAGAGTGGAGAATTCGGAAACATCTTCTGCAAATGCGTCATTCAGTTCGGGCAGTTCCTTTGCTGTGATACCGTTTACCTTAATTGCGAATACAGCTGCCTTGCCTGCCAGTTCAGGTGCATGGTAAGCTTCGGGGAAGGTTACGTTGATATCAAATTCTTCACCGATGTTGTGGCCAACAATCTGATCCTCAAAGCCTTCGATGAAGGAATGAGAGCCCAGCTCCAGATCAAAGCCTTCTGCCTTGCCGCCATCGAAAGCAACGCCGTCAACGGAGCCCAGATAGTCAATGTTTACAACATCGCCCAGCTGTGCTGCTCTATCTGTTACTTCAACCTTTCTTGCGTTCTGCTTCTGCACCTTTTCCAGTTCCTTCATAACGTCTTCATCTGTTACTTCTGCGGAAACCTTTTCTACTTCCAGACCCTTATACTGACCCAGTTCCACTTCAGGCTTTACAGTTACATCGCAGATGAATTTTGCGCCCTTGCCGGACTGAATATAGTCAATATCCAGAGTGGGAGCGGAAACAACGTCCAGACCCAGTTCCTTTACTGCTGCCATGTATTCATCGGGGAAGATGTGGTTGATTGCATCTTCATAGAAAAAGCCTTCGCCATACTGTGCTTCAATCAGCTTTCTGGGTACTTTACCCTTTCTGAAGCCGGGCAAAGACAGATTATTTTTGTGTTTGTTGTAAGCAAAAGCCATGCCCTGTTCCAGTACTTCTGCGCTTACTTCAAAAGAAAGTTTTACTGCTGTTTTTTCTTTGCTGATTAATGTTGCGTTCATTGTAAGAAGTTCCTCCTTAAAGATATTCGTTTTTTATGACAACTTTGTCTTTATTTTCTAAATGATGCTGCCATGTTGAGTTACAGTACGCTAAAACTGCACAATCACAGTAGATTATAACACACTGAATTTTGAAAATCTACAGGTAAATGCAAATTTTCCGTCTGTTTTCAACAAAAATACACCTAATATACCTCATATTCTGCCGAAATCAATTCCGCTTCTGTGCTTTTCTCCATGAAATCCAGAATATGCTGCAGCATACGCTCCGCATGGCTTTTTTCATTGCTGACACAAGCAAAGCCAACCACGAGCATTTTATGCTCCTCCTGTCTGTCCACCTCCGCCACGGAGGCGTTGAATTTATGCCTCGTTTTTTCCACCAGACTTTTGACCACCATCCGCTTTTCCTTCAAGCTGGAAACCCATTCTGCACGAAAGGTTGCCTCACAAATTCCTACAAACACATGAGTCCCTCCTTTCCGGTTTTGTTAAAAGAAAGGTAAAAGAAAAAATCGGTCTTGATTGTCCTCAAAACCGATTCTTCTAAGCGCGAGACGAGATTCGAACTCGCGACCCTCGCCTTGGCAAGGCGATGCTCTACCACTGAGCCACTCGCGCATTTATGGTGCCCAGAACCGGAATCGAACCAGTGACACGTGGATTTTCAGTCCACTGCTCTACCAACTGAGCTACAGAGCCAAAAATGGCGACCCGGATGGGGCTCGAACCCACGACCTCTAGCGTGACAGGCTAGCGTTCTAACCAGCTGAACTACCGGGCCATTGGTGGGAACAACAGGGCTCGAACCTGTGACCCCCTGCTTGTAAGGCAGGTGCTCTCCCAGCTGAGCTATGCTCCCACATCGGCTTGTCCTCCGGCGGATATTTCCGCAGGCGACGAAATTAATTATACTATATCTATGCTGTCTTGTCAACCATTTTGCTTTATTTTTTTGAATTTTTTCGATCTTTTTTTCCTAGCATTTCGGCATCTCAATTTCCCAAATACGCTACCGGTCGTAGGGTTTCTATCAATCGCTCCCCAACCCCTTGAATATTGCGGAATTCCTCCCAATTTTGAAATGAGCCATGTGCCGCGCGATATTGCAGGATCCGTTCCGCTAAAACTTCACCGATTCCGGGAAGTGAAATCAATTCTTCTTGATCCGCCGAATTGATGTCTGTAGAGCCCAACCTCATAAACTCGTCCAGCTCCTGCGGCACCACAGTCGTCTGCGGTTCAAACGGCATCTCCTCATATGGATCCTCTCGCAGCGGGATCATAAGTAAAGCTGCGCACAGTAAAAGGGCAGTCACCAGCAATATCCTGTCCAAACGTCGCAGTAAAAGACGATATCCTGCCATAGGAAGCCCTCCATCCATTGCAGCAGCATCGTAAAAGCCGCCCGACGCCGTTCTTGCGGCATCGGGCGGCACCGCTCAATTTACTTCTTCAGCAGTTCCTTTGCACGGGCGGCAATATTCTCCGCTGTAAATCCAAATTCTTCGAGTAGCTTTGCCCCGGGGCCGGAATGACCGAACTGATCATTGACGCCAAGGCGACTCACCTTACAGGGTGCTTCCTCGGCAATCGCCTCCATCACCGCAGATCCCAAGCCACCAATAATGGAATGTTCCTCGCAGGTGAGAATACGACCTGTCTCGCGACTTGCCTTTATCATCAGTTCCTTATCAATCGGCTTAATGGTATGGATGTTGATAATGCGGGCGTCAATGCCCTCAGCAGCCAATAGTTCACCGGCCTTGATTGCTTCCCCGACCAAAATACCGGTCGCCACAATGGTCACGTCTTTTCCGTCTCGGAGAATAATTCCCTTGCCCATCTCAAATTTGTAGGTTTCAGCGTCGTTGAAAATCGGCGCTGCAAGACGACCGAAACGCAGATAAACAGGACCGACGTACGCAGCAGCTGCTCTTACAGCGGCTTTTGCCTCTACATCATCGGCAGGATTGATGACAACCATGCCGGGGATCGTGCGCATCAGCGCAATATCTTCATTGCATTGATGGGTTGCACCGTCCTCACCCACTGAGATACCGGCATGGGTCGCACCAATCTTGACGTTAAGGTGGGGATAACCGATGCTGTTGCGAATCTGCTCATAAGCGCGTCCGGCTGCAAACATCGCAAAGGTGCTTGCAAAAGGAATGTACCCGCAGGTGGAAACACCCGCCGCAGCAACCATCATATTACCCTCGGCAATACCGCAATCAAAGAAACGGTCTGGGAACGCCTTTTTGAATACTCCGGTCTTGGTTGCCCCGGCAAGATCCGCATCAAATACAACGATATTGGGGTTTTGCTGTCCCAACTCTACCAGTACTTCGCCGTAGCTGTCTCTGGTTGCCTTTTTCATTATCTCTGCCATCTTACCGCACCTCCAGCTCTTTCATGCCCTGCTCATACTCGGCGTCGTTGGGGGCCTTTCCATGCCAGCTCGCCTGATCCTCCATATAGCTTACGCCCTTACCCTTTACCGTCTTAGCAATGACCGCAGCCGGTTTTCCGGAAGTCTTCATCACTTTTTGGAAGGTCTCCTCCAGTGCGGCAAAATCATGTCCGTCACAGCAAATAACTTCAAACCCAAAGGCACGGAATTTCTCATCAATAGGATAAGGGGACGAAACCTCACCGATGCGCCCGTCGATCTGCAAATCGTTATTATCGATAATAAAGCACAGATTATCCAGCTTATAGTGGTCAGCAAACATCGCTGCCTCCCATACCTGACCTTCTTCGATCTCACCATCGCCCAAAATGGTATAGACACGATAATCCTTCTTACTCAATTTACCGGCAAGCGCCATACCGCAGGCAGCGCTCACACCCTGCCCAAGCGAGCCGGCAGAGAAATCAATGCCGGGGGCCTTGTTCATGTCTGGGTGTCCCTGCAAACGAGAGCCAATTGCACGGAAGGTAGTCAGCTCCTCCTTCGGGAAAAAGCCCTTCTCCGCCAGCATAGCATATAGTGCAGGGCAGGTGTGTCCCTTACTCAATACCAACCTGTCACGATCCTCCCAGCGGGGGTTCTTGGGATCCACCCTCAGAATTTCACTGTACAGGTAAGTGATAATATCCGCTACCGAAAGAGACCCGCCCGGATGACCCGAATTAGCGGCATGAACCTCGGTCAAAATTCCGCGGCGCACCTCGGTGGCGGTCGCTTTCAGTTGCTCCAGTTTTTCCTGTGTCATAGCTACCTCCGATTACACGATTTACTCTTTGCTTATTTTTTTCAGCAGCACCGTAAAGTATTCCGGCAGTGCAGAATCAAATTCCATATATTCGCCCGTTCTCGGGTGGATAAACCCTATTTTTTTTGCGTGCAAGCATTGTCCCTGCAACCCGCAGTCCGGTCTGCCCGCCGCATACACGGGATCTCCCACCACAGGGTGACCCATATACGCCATATGAACACGGATCTGATGCGTTCGCCCTGTCTCAAGCCGGCACCGGATATGCGAAAAGCCCGGATATTCCATTAGCACCTCGGCATGCGTCACTGCATGCCGACTGTTTTCCTCAGTCACACACATTTTCTTTCGATCAAGTCTGTGCCGCCCGATAGGTGCATCTACGGTAAAACGGTTTTCTTTAAAATGCCCGTAAACAACGGCTTCATATTCACGTGTAAAGCTGTGAGCCTTTATCTGCTCGGCAAGCCCTCGATGCGCAAAATCATTCTTTGCCACGATCAAAAGACCGCTGGTATCTTTGTCGATACGATGTACAATACCGGGACGGATCTCCCCATTAATGCCGGAAAGACTATCTCCGCAATGATACAAAAGAGCATTCACCAATGTACCGGTATAATTGCCGGCTGCCGGGTGAACCACCATTCCCTTTGGCTTATTCACCACCAGCAGGTCATTGTCCTCAAATACAATGTCCAGCGGAATATTCTCTGCTTGTGTACCGGTCGGAACCGGTTCGGGCAGAAAAATCGAAATCTCGTCGCCTGCTCGCAGAGTATCCTTTTTCCCAGCCGACACACCGTTCCGCAGAATTCTTCCCTTTTCTGCAAGCGTCTGTATCTGGCTTCGGGAAAGCTCCGGTGCCAGCAATGCCAAACCTTTATCCAAGCGGCAGCCAGCTGCATCTTCCGTTACGATCAGTTCACGACGTTCCACGCTTTTTCTCCTTTTTTCCGTCAATGAACAGAATATAAATCACCAGCAGCGCCACACCGACAGTAATCGAAATATCCGCCACATTAAAGGTTGGGAATCGATCCCAAAATGCAAAGCGAATAAAATCCACCACATAGCTCTGCGCCACGCGGTCGATCAGGTTCCCAATACCGCCGGAAACCACCAGCGTCAGCGCCAGAAAAGCGACATTCGGTATCTTGCTGCGCTTTACAGCCATGTAAATAATGATCGCCAGCAGCATTACGGCAGTCGCTGCAATCAGTAGTGTCTGCTTGCCGGAAAGCATTCCCCATGCCGCACCGTCGTTGCCGTTAGGCAAATAATCAAAACTGAAAAGATGCGGTACCACCGGCACCGTGCCGGCGTTCGTCAGGTGAGTGATCGCCCACTGCTTACTCCATTGATCCAATAGCAGCATCAGCACACCAATCGACATCGAAATTATTTTGAACATATCAATACCCTCAAAAGTCTGCGATCCGTTGTACACAGACCGCAGACTATTTTAGCTTTTATTAAAAGTCTTCGTCCTCATCGTCCATGAGATTGAAATCATTGCCGAATTTCAGCCCCTCGAACTTACTGCGGCGATCGCTGTCTTTCTGATCACCGGTCTCAAAATTGAGGATCTTCTGCTTTGTCTTTTCAAATTCAGCAAAAATATCTTTGCCCGCCTCCGGAATATCATCTATAGGCTCAGCATCAGAAACGATGAGTTCCTCAACAATAGGTTCCTCGTCATGCTCTGCGGTTGCTTCCTCGGCTGCCACAACCGTCTCCTCAGGAACGGCGCCGGACGCTCCCGAATCCTCTGGCGCCTCACATATCTCCGCCACAGAGGTCTCCTCCGGAGTGGGCTCCTCTGCAGCAGGCTCCTCAACAGGAGTACTGTCGGTCACGGGAATACGGGTCACAAGCTCAATATGCTCACGGTACAGTTCGATGAGCTTGGCTTTAAAGTCCGCCGCCGCAGTTTGAACACGGATCAATTCGTCCTTTTCATCTTCCACCTTTTTACGAGCTTCCTCAACAATATGCGCCGCCTTTACAGAGGCCTCGCGCATTGTGATCTCAGCCTTGTTATTTGCATTCTTAATAATGCTGTCGCCCATCTTCTGTGCGCCTAACAGCGCCTCACGCAGGCTATCTTCGTCATCACGGTATTTCTGCAGGCTGTCAGCAAGCACACCTATCTTGTCCTCCAATGCCTCATTCTGCTCCTGCAAATCCTTTATAGTATCCAAAAGCTTATCAATGTAGGAATCCACTTCCTCGCTCTTGTAGCCGGAAAGTCCTTTGCTAAACTGCGGATGCTCCAACCGATCGGTCATTTTCAGTACCTCCCCATGGTCGTCTGTATTGTTTTTTCGTTTTTCCTTGTTACAGATACAGCCCGCTGTTTTCCAGCTCGTCCAGCAAGCTGTCTCCCATTACCCCGACATTATAAGGGGTGATGATATAGGTTGAGTTCGCCACTTTTTTAATCTGACCGCCGTTGGCATATGCAACGCCGCTTAAAAAGTCCACCAATCGGCGGGCGATCTCTCGATTGGTCGATTCAAGATTAAGCACAACGGTACGCTTTGCCAGCAGATGATCCGCAATACCGGAGGCGTCCTCAAATTTTTCCGGTTTTACCAACACCACCTGCAGCTGCGTGGTGGTATTGATATTGACGACCTTATTATCCTTTCTGGGGGCAGCAGCCGGCTTTTCCATCGGCTCTGCTCTGCCGGAGCGATAGTCGGACTGAACGGAAAATCCATCAAAAGGATCGTCCTCCTGCTCCTCGATCTGCTCGTTTTCCTCGAAATCGTCCTCAAAATCTTCTTCGCCGATCCCCATAAAGTCCTTGAATTTATTGATGAAACTCATAGTGGTCCTCCTTGCGCAGAAAGTTTTATATATAGTTCTATTATCCCATTCTTTGTGGTTCCTGTCAATGAGTTACCACAAGAAATTGTGTTTCTCTCTTTCATTTCTCAAAGGTCGCTCAAAGGCATTCCGTCATACAGTTCATTTTTGCTGTTCACCAGCTTATCAAAAATATTAAGCTCACGCTCGCCTGTGTAATTCAATCGACTCAGGTAGTAGGTATCGCCCTCGTAGATAATGTCCACCGTTTTAAATTTGACGCTGTACCCGTTATCGACATAAACACCCTTTACGCCGTCAACGATGCGCAAATACTCTTTATCAAACCGTACTCCCGTATAGCTTTCTGAGGACAGTCTCACAGTCGCCACACGACGGGAAACGGTATCTGCCGTCACAGTGTTGCCCTTAATCACCAGCATCATCGAACTACCGTCATCGGAAAGCTCTGTGCGCATTATTGTTCCCTGTGCAGCACCGCCCCCAGGAAAACTCAGCAAAACGCTGCTGCCCGCCGGATAGCTCTTGTGGTCACGGCTACTGATCGTCAGGGCAAAATACCATTCGGGGCCTGAAACGATTTTTCCAAATCCGTTATCTTCCGGATTGTCAGCACTCAAAAGTGCCATCAGTTCATCACAGTCCATGCTTTCCAACCGTGCCGGAGTCATGCTCCCCTCCTGCCCGTCAGTCATGCTGCTGAAGTATCCTTCCTGCGTGCTGAAAACAGCCTCTCCGGAGCCTGCATTTTCGGTTTTTACGGATAACTCGGCAATGCGTCTCTCTATTGTCGCCGTCCCACCGGTAATTCCGCTGCTCAGATTGATTTCCTCCTGCAGTCCAAGCGCCAGCCTGTCCAACTCATCATAGCGTTCCAACGCCACCGCTGCGGCAAGTTTTTGCAGGGCTATATCAGTATTGCGGGTCAGGTCGCTCACCACAGGTGTGTTACTGCTATTAAGCTGATTCAATACCCGTTGCAGCATGGTCAGTTCTTTTTCAGCTTCCGCACGCTGCTCCGCCAAATCGGCGCTCAATGCGTCACTGTACCGGTACGCAAGCACGCTGCCCACTCGAACCTTTTCTCCGTCCTGCACTGCATATCTCAGATTATTGCCTTCCGTCTGCTCCAAGCTTTTTTCCTCTCGGAAAAAGACGCCCTTGGCTATGGTTGAATGATATACCGTATAGCGGTAAACATTTTCGGTAGAATAATCACTAAAAAAATGGCGGTAGACGTGGTAGCCTGTAAATACCAGCAAAAAAGTCGCCATAATAAATGTCAGCAACCTGCTTATCCCGTTCTGCTTCACGTCTTAGCCTCCTTTTCTAGTATTTCCATTGCTTTATCCCGTACTGTTTTACCATTTAACAGAGCATCCGGCTCAATCCAGAGCACTCTTTTATCCGCTCCGAACCAAGTCAACTGCCGTTTGGCATAACGGCGAGTACTCCGCTTCAACCGTTCCAATGCCTCCGCCAGCGTTTCATCTCCGTCCAGCCAGCCATACAGTTCTTTGCAGCCGATCGCCTGCGCAGCCGTTGCAGTCAGTCCCTTCTCACGCGCCGTTTTCACTTCCTCCGGCAGTCCCATCTCTACCATCTTGTCCACTCGTTGGTTTATACGCTGGTATAGCTTTTCGCGATCCTGATAGCGCAACCCAAACTCAATTACATGATAAGGACATGGTTCTCTCCGGCTATCCGCTTCATGCTCCCGTATCGAGCGCCCGCTCACCTCCATCACCTCGATGGCACGAATGACACGTCCGACATTATTAGGGTGGATACGCCTTGCCGTTTCAGGGTCAATCATCTCCAAACGCTTCCAAAGGGCATCGTTACCCTTCTGCTCTGCAAAAAGGCGCAGTCGTTCCCGCAGCAGCTCATCACTCGGTATGGTTTCACTGTACTGCACATTGTCTATAATTGCTTTAACATATAGTCCTGTTCCGCCGCACAAAATCGGGGTCTTTCCACGATTCATAATTTCATTGATAGTGGCACGCGCGAGCACTGCGTAGTCTGCCACAGAAAAAGGAGTTTCCACCGGCACAAAGCCAATGAGATGGTGTGGAACCGCTGCAAGTTCCTCCGGCAACGGCTTTGCCGTAGCAATATCCATACCCTCATAAATCTGCATACTATCGGCGGAAACGATCTCGCCGTTCACCGCTTTTGCCAAATCAATGGCAAGCGCTGTTTTTCCAGAGGCGGTCGGACCAACCACAACGATCAGCGTATTCGGCTGAAGCCGCACAGCGCTCCCTCCTTAAAAAAATCAAACAATCCGTCCAAACATTCTTTCCAATTCCCGACGGGTAATAACAACCGCCACCGGTCTGCCGTGCGGACAGTTGCGAACTGTCGGGTCCTCTTTCAGCAATTTCAGCAGCTCCTGCTGTTCCCTTTCCATTGAAGGTCTGTTCCCTTTGATGGCAGCCTTGCACGCCACAGAATGATACAGGTCGTCATATATCGCTTCCTCGTCCATGCCGCCACGATGCAGCAGCCTCTCGCACAGCTCGGTCAATAGATCTTCCGCTGCAATATTCTCTAAGACTGCGGGGACCTCCCGAACCCGTAAGCAGCCGTCGCCAAAATCCTCTACGGCAAAGCCTGCGCGGTCAAAGCAGTCAAGACTTCTCATGGCAGCATCGTACAGCTCCTTTGGCATCATTACTGTCAGCGGGGTCAACAGCACCTGCCGCTCCACCGAACCGTTTTGGTGCTGGCGCTTCAGTCGGTTAAAGAGAATTCTCTCGTGCGCTGCGTGCTTATCAATAAGAAGCATTTCGTTACCGCATTCCGCCAGCAGATATGTGGAAAATACCTCACCGATCAAACGATAATCCGGCTCCTGCTGCACAAGCGGCTTCTCTCTCTCCGGCTCCGCTGTCTCTGATAGTGCCGTTATGGTAGCCGCCAACTCTTGCCGCGGCTCAGCCAGCGGTTCATTGCGTTTTCTGTTCTGCGCCGTTTCAATTGTATAGTCGAGTTCCTTTACAGGTGCGTTTTCTTCTGTTTCAGGTGCGATCGGCAGACTCTCTGACTGCTCAGGCTCCCATTTTCTCGGTTCCACCGGTGGTTGAGCCCCCATACCATAGCTTGTACCCTTTGGCGGCAGATTTTTGCGGTAATCACTGCCTCCGCCGCCGCTTTGCAGCACGCTGCAGCTGCCCACACCGCCATAATTTTTTTGATATGGCAAGCTGCCTGCCAACATGCGGTACTGCTCTGCTGTCATACGGGTCTGAGTTCCCTCTGCGGGGCGGTTATAAAGCTCAAATTCACTAAAACGTTTCCCACCCACATCGCGCACGGCAACGGTACGATTCATATTGCTCAAAGCACCGCGGCAGGCATTCACTACCGCATCAAAAACCGATCGCTCGTCGCTCAGCTTTACCTCCAGCTTGGCAGGGTGAACATTCACGTCCACCTGCGCCGGATCTACCGTTAGGTTGATAATGCAGCCCGGGAACTTCCCCACCATAATGTGATTGCGGTAGCTTTCCTCCACCGCTGCCATAATTGTAGTGCTTTTTACATAACGGTTGTTAATGAAAAAATGCTCCATGCTGCGGGAAGGACGGCAACATTCCGGTCTTGCCAAATAACCGCTGACCCGAATGAATCCGCTCTCGCACTCCACCGGTATCAGCCCACGCGCAAATTCGTTCCCATACACAGCGAAAATGGTCGCCAGCAGGTCGCCGCTGCCGGGGGTCGCCAGCTTTACTTCCTTTTCCCGAATGAGCTTAAAGGCAATCTCCGGGTGGGATAGCGCCAACCGGTCCAACAGCGTTGCCACCGCTGTGCCCTCGGTGCTGTCCTTCTTTAGGAACTTCATTCTTGCCGGCACATTATAGAAAAGGTTTTTCACCGTGATAGCGGTGCCCACCGGACAGCCCGCCTCCGCCAACTCTCCCGCACACTCCCCTGCCAGTGTATAGCGTGTACCGATTTCCTCGGTTGAAGCACGGGTCAGTATTTCCGTTTCACTCACTGCGCAGATGGAGGCAAGCGCTTCCCCGCGGAAGCCCAGTGTTCCGATACGATCCAGATCTTCCGGACGAAGCACCTTGCTGGTAGCGTGCCGCAGAAATGCCTTCGGCACATCTTCCCGCTCGATGCCGCAACCGTTATCGGTGACCCGTATGAGCCGCACACCGCCATAAACAATCTCCACTGTAATGGAAGTAGCACCTGCGTCAATGGCGTTTTCCACCAATTCCTTTACCACCGAAGCCGGGCGTTCGATCACCTCTCCCGCCGCAATCAGCTCCGCCGTTTCTTTATCCAATATGTTTATTCTCGGCACAGGTATTCACCTCCTCCAATCGATATTTTTTACCGAGCTTATTGTGTGATATATTTCGATGAGCAGTTGCTCATAGCAGCTTTTTCAGCTCGTAGATGAGGTTCAGTGCCTCAATGGGTGTCAGCGTATTGGGGTCAGCGCTGCGCAGACGCTTTTTGATGGTCTCCGACTTTTCATCGATGAAATAGAGCTGATCGTTTTCCTCCTTAGGCTTTACGCGGGTATGCACCTTCACCTCACTCACCGCTTGCCCCTCCTCCAGAGAGGACAGCACCTCATAGGCACGGTCAATAACCCAACGGGGGATACCCGCCAGCTTGGAAACCTCGATACCATAACTCTCATCAACGCCGCCTGGGATAATGCGCCGCAGAAAGACAATATCTTCGCCGCGCTTCTTCACCGCCACATTATAGTTCCGTACACATGGGATCAGCTCCTCCAGCTCGGTCAGTTCATGGTAATGGGTCGCAAACAGTGTCTTGGCACCCAGTTTTTTGCGGTCGGCGATATACTCTATCACAGCGCGGGCAATGCTCATACCATCGTAGGTAGAGGTTCCCCGCCCGATTTCATCAAGGATCAGCAGGCTCTTTTCGGTTGCCTCCCGCAGGATCGCCGCCACCTCACTCATTTCCACCATAAAGGTTGACTGGCCGGTAGTCAGGTCATCACTGGCGCCCACACGGGTAAATATTCCGTCCACGATGCCGATTTTAGCGCTTGCAGCCGGCACAAAGGAACCGATCTGTGCCATAAGAACGATCAAAGCCACCTGCCGCATATAGGTGGATTTGCCTGCCATGTTGGGGCCGGTCAACACAGCGATCTGGTTTTCACGGTTATCCAGCTTTGTATCATTCGGCACAAAGGGTACACCGTCCAGCAACTGCTCCACTACCGGGTGCCGTCCTTCGCTGATCTCGATCCCGTCGGAAAGGTCTACCGTGGGGCAGCAGTAGTTATTATTCAGCGCCACGGTGGCAAAGCTGCACAGCATATCCAACCCTGCTATTGCCGCTGCCGTCTGTTGAATGCGTGGCAGCTCTGCCGCCACAGCAGCCCGCACCTGTTCATATAACTCCGCAGCACGCTCAATGGCATTCTGCTGCGCATGCAGCACCCGCTCCTCCAGCTCCTTGATCTCCTCGGTAATATACCGCTCGGCGTTTGTCAATGTCTGCTTGCGAATATAATGTGCCGGGACTTGATCCTTAAAGGAGTTTGAAACTTCGATATAATAACCAAACACGCGGTTGTAGCCGATACGAAGCGTCCGAATTCCGGTTGCGTCCTTTTCCCGCTCCTCTATCTCAGCCAAAATACCACGAATATCTTTTGAGAGGTGACGTGCCTCGTCCAGTGCTTTATCATACCCCTCTCGAATGACGCCGCCCTCTTTGAGCGGAATCTCGCTGTCCTGATCAATAGCGGAACCGATGAGACGCGCCACATCTTCCAAGGGATCAATATTCTGTTCAATCTCCCGCAACAGAGCGCACTGTACCTCCCCCATCAACTCCTTGATGGCGGGAAGCCGCATTGCGGTCTGTCCCAATGCCACCATATCCTTCACAGGGGGATTTCCGTATACGACACGGGTCATCAACCGCTCCAAGTCATATACCCCGTCCAACTCTGCTGCCAACTCGCTGATTAGAATACTATTCCTTGTCAGTTCAGTCACAGCGTGAAGCCGACGATTAATCGCGTTCACCGATAAAAGCGGTTGCTCAATGGAGGAGCGCAGCAGTCTGCGTCCCATTGAGGTCTTTGTCTTATCCAACACCCAAAAAAGCGTTCCTCGCTTTTCACGGCTGCGCATTGTCTCGGTCAGTTCCAAATTGCGGCGTGCCGCCACATCCAACCGCATATATTCCTGCGGCAGATAGCTTTTTGCTTCCAGCAGGCGTTCCAATCCGGTAAACTGTGTCACCTTGAGGTATGCCATCAAACCGCCCAGCGCACACACAGCCAACGGTGTATCCGACAAGCGGGATACCGTATCCATACCAAACTGCTCGGCAACCAGTTTTTTTGCCGTTTCCTCGGTGTAGGCATTGCAGTTACCCGCCTGTGCTGCACAGCACAGACGATCCTTGAGAAAGCCGACCACCGAGCGCTGGTTCGGCAGCTCCTCGGCATAAATGACCTCGTGCGGAGTGTATTTTCCCAGCTCGTTGATGACCGCCATTTCGCCGGAAACCTCGGTGACCAGCACACTGCCAGTGGAGATATCAGCAAAGGCAAGACCACAGCGATCTCCAGATGGACACAGGCTGCAAATGTAGTTATTGCTGCCCTCCTCCAGCATATTGGCTTCCATCAAGGTGCCGGGGGTCACTACCCGCACGATGTCCCGCTTGACCATACCCTTTGCCAGCGCAGGGTTTTCCATCTGCTCACAGATCGCGACCTTATAGCCCTTTTTCACCAGTCTGGCTATGTAATTATCCACGCTGTGATAGGGTACGCCGCACATGGGCGCACGATCTGGAAGTCCGCAGTCTCTGCCGGTCAGCGTCAATTCCAGTTCTCGGGAGGCGGTCACGGCGTCATCAAAGAACATCTCGTAGAAATCTCCGAGACGGAACATGAGGATCTGGTCACGATGCTCATCTTTCATGGAAAGATACTGCTGCATCATGGGGGATAATTTACTACGATCCTGCGGTATCAGCGACATTTCGGCACCCTCTTTTTTGTCATTTGGTCAGTCGTTTCGCATCTTTAGTGGCAGGCAGAACAGTCCCCGCCGCAGGCTTGCTCCTCGATTTCATAGGGGTTCTCGCCGTTGGCGCTCCCCTCAATGATCTGCATCATAAAGCGAACCACGCCGTCCAGCTCGTCCTTGGTGGTGGAGTAGGCAATCATCAACGGGTCACTCACGATCTCCTCGTACAGCGTTTTCACTTCGGCGTTCAGCGCGGCGATCTTCTCGTTGTCCTTTTCATCGGCGATGATGGCACGGTTGAGATCCAGCTTTTTCAGGTTGAACTGCCCCAGCTTATCCTGCAGCTTCTCGCTTTTATCCGCAGCGGTCTTCGCCACGATAAACGCGGTAAACTCATCGGTATCCTGAATGGCAACGCCCAATTCTCTTGTTTTCTCAATCAGTTCCTTATAAGTCATAATGTAATCCTCCGTATCGGTTTTATCGTTTGTTTCATGTTGTATTTTTCTGCTTCTATTCTGCTGCTTCAGTCAAATACGCTCGCCTCGCAGCGCCCAGTTCATTGCATCGGTGATTTGCACCTCCATGAATTCTCCTATCATTTCGGGCGAAGCGGCAACCTCCACAATAGTATTATCCTCGCTGCGGCAGGAAAGTGTTCCGGGGCTCTTGCCTTCGTCCTCTGCCAGCACCCGCAGTGTTCTACCCACATAGCCTTTCAATAATTCACTGCCAATGGCACCCTGCGTATCCAAAAGCTCGCGGAACCAGCGACTTTTCTCCTCGGCGGGAATGGGATCCGGCAGCTTTTCGGCTGCGGTCCCGCTGCGACGGGAGTAGATAAAGGTAAACAAAGCACTGTATCTTATCCGCCGTACCAGCTCCAGCGTTTTTTCAAAATCCTCCCGAATTTCACCGGGAAATCCAACTATAATATCGCTGGTAACCGAAAGATTCGGCATTTTTTCTCTGGCATATTGCAACAATTCTTCATAATGCCGCAGATCATAGTGGCGGTTCATCGCCGTTAAAATGCGGTCGCTTCCGCTCTGCACCGGCAGGTGCAGGTGCTTGCACACCTTATCGCACTCCGCCATGGCATCGATCAGCTCCTTGGTGCAGTCCTTGGGGTGGCTTGTCATAAAGCGGATACGAAAATCCCCCTCTATGGCATTCACCTGCCGCAAAAGCTCAGCAAAGCTGCATGGCTCTGCCAGCCCCTTTCCATAGGAGTTAACGTTCTGGCCAAGCAAAGTAATATCCCTGCAGCCGCTCTCCACCAGCTTCTTCACCTCGCGCGTGACATCAGCAGGCAGGCGGCTGCGCTCGCGCCCGCGCACGAAGGGAACGATACAATAAGAACAGAAATTATCACAGCCATACATCACCGGAACAAAAGCCTTAAACGGGCTTTCGTGCAGAACCGGAACATCTTCATACAGGGTGGTGTCCGTTCCGCCCTCCATGGCATCGCAGCGGATACTGCGCCGTCCATCCAGCAGCACACGGGATAGCAGCTCCGGCAGTCTTCCAGCAGCATTGCTGCCCATTACAAGATCGACATAGGGATAACTCATTTTCAGCTTCTCGCTGACCTGCTGCTGTTCGGTCATGCAGCCGGCAAGTGCAATAACAAGGTCGGGCTTTTTCTTTTTCAGCCCCTTAAGCGCCCCAACATTGCCAAAGACCCGTTGCTCGGCATTTTCTCTGACGGCACAGGTATTGTACAAAATGAGATCTGCCTGACGGATATCCTCAGTAAAGCCGTAACCAAGCTCCGCCAGAACGCCCTTGAAACGTTCCCCATCATAGACGCTCTGCTGGCAGCCGTAGGAGTGAACATGCGCCAAAGGCGGGGTCTCATAGCGCTCACTGAGATATTGTCTGATCGCCTCGGCACAGCTTTGCTGCCTGCCAAGCGTGTGAAAATTCTGCGGGACGGTTTTGCCCTGATCCAAGGTTTCAACACCCTTTCGTTCAAATAAAAATCCAACTTATATTGTAGCATTTTTTGTTTTGCACCGCAACACTTTGAAAAGATCTTCCAAAAGAAACAGCACACCCCATGCCATGAGATGTGCTTCTGTTCTTATGTTCCGCATCAGTCCAGCGGAAAAAGCTGCTGCAGAGCTTCGGCGGTCATCTGCTTTGCAGCGGCGCTCTGCACCCCCTCAGGCGTGGTCAGTGCGCTGCACAGCAGAAAGGTAAAGCGCTCTGCTTCCCTTTTTGCCATTTCTGTCGGCATATTCCGGCGCTCCAGCGTTCCCGCTAAAATATCACGCATCTCCTGCTGTTCGCCAAGCAACATATCGTTCACTGCGGGCATAGAAAGCGCAAGCGCCTGAAGCATGATATAAAAACGGTTCTGTGAATTATCGTTAAGCAGGTCTTCCAACTGCTCTTGACGCTCGATTGCATCACGGGTATGCAGCAGATCATCCAGTCGGTTCTGCAGCTCCAGCAGTACCATCTCCGCTGTCACCAGCAAAATATTGTCCTTGCTCTCAAAGTAATGATGGAGCATGCCGGCAGCCATTCCTGCCTCCTGCGCAATATCCTTTACCGACGTCAGCTCATAAGAACCGTTGCGGATCACAGCGCTTTGCAGTGCCCGGCAGATTTCCATACGACGCTGTTCTGCCAGCGAGGGTCTCCCCATGTGTTTTCTCCTCCTTAGAAGCGGTTTTATTGCCCGCACATATTGACAATGCCGCCCTTTTGTTGCTTAATGTGGTTGGATAAGCTCTTCGAGGCGGCAGTCCTTACTGGACTCGCTTTTTTAATTATACCACAGGAGGCGGAAAAATGAAAGTCTTTTTGCTGATTGCAGCAGTAATTCTGCTGTCAGGAATCCTTGTGATACTGCATCTCGTCTTCGGTCTGTTTCGGCGCGGCAATACAGCACCCTATGCCCCATGCCGCCAAATCACTAAAGAAAGCCCTCTGTGCAAAAAGACCATTTTCTGTCTTGGCTCCTCAATATCCTCCGGCTTTTCCGCAGGCGGTGTCTCGTTTCTCGATTATCTCTCCTGTATTGACGGCTGCCGGATCATACAGGAAACCGTCTCTGCCACGACTTTGGCCGACAGAGGATATTTTTCCTATCTTAAGCGTCTGCGTCGCCAGATGCTTCGTATGAAAGCTGCGCCGGATTGTTTTCTCTGCCAGCTTTCCACCAACGATGCCGCATTGCGAAGCCCTGCCGGTAAGGTAAGCCGCAGTAAAAACCTTTCGGATTTCGATCCGTCAACTGTCAGCGGAGGGATAGAAACCATTCTGGCATTGGTACAGGAGAAATGGGGCTGTCCTGTTGTCTTTTATACTGCCGCCCGCTATGATAATCCGCGCTACCACAAGCTGGTAAATCTACTGGTAGACCTGCAGGAAAAATGGGATTTTACACTGCTGGATCTATGGCACGACCGCACCTTTAACAATTTGTCCCGTGAAGATCGAGCACTCTACATGAACGATTCCGTTCACCCAACCCGTGCAGGCTATCTGCTATGGTGGCTGCCACGCTTTGAGAAAGCTCTTGCTGAAGCGATGAAATTGACAGTAACTGAATAAGCGCAAGCGGGTGGAGATCTGACGATGTCTGCCCGCCGCCGTATTTTAATCGGACGCATTTACTGAATTCCACATATTTTCCGGCTTATCTTCCGAAAATTTCTTTGGGCCATTCTGCAAGTCGAACTTGTGTTCGCACATGCCTTGTGGTACAATATAAGATAGATTTAAATGAACTAGGGGGTGAAGGCATGAGTACAGATCATTTTGAACTGGTATCTCCTTTTCAACCTACCGGTGACCAACCGGAGGCAATTGAAGCGCTGGTAAAAAGCATAGAGGCAGGTAACCGCATGCAGACGCTGAAGGGTGTAACCGGAAGTGGTAAAACCTTTACCATGGCGAATATAATCCAGCGGCTGAACCGTCCTACGCTGGTGCTGGCACATAACAAAACGCTGGCGGCGCAGCTATGCAGTGAATTTAAGGAATTCTTCCCCCGAAATGCTGTAGAATACTTTGTCAGCTACTATGACTACTACCAACCCGAAGCTTACATTGCCTCCACCGATACCTACATTGAGAAGGACAGTGCCATCAATGACGAAATTGAAAAGCTGCGGCACTCTGCCACCTCATCCCTCTCGGAGCGTCGAGATGTCATTATCGTTTCCTCTATCTCCTGCATTTACACGTTAGGAGACCCGATCGACTATCGGAACATGGTCATTTCGCTGCGTCAGGGTATGGAAAAGGACCGTGATGAGCTTATTCGTAAGCTGGTTGAGATCCAATATGAGCGCAATGACATTAACTTCGTGCGCAACAAATTCCGCGTGCGCGGCGATGTGGTGGAAATTTACCCTGCCTATTCGAGTGAAACCGCTATCCGGGTCGAGTTTTTCGGGGACGAAATAGACCGTCTGTGTGAGATAAATACCGTAACCGGTGAAATTAAGAATGTAGTGAGCCATGTGGCGATCTATCCTGCCTCGCATTATATCGTGCCGCGTGAACGGCTGTTAGCAGGTATTGAAGAGATTCGGCGGGAATGTGATGAGCGGGTGGAATACTTCCGTGCAAATAATAAGCTCATTGAGGCACAGCGCATTGCTGAACGTACCAACTATGACATTGAAATGCTGCAGGAAATCGGCTTTTGCAAGGGCATCGAAAACTATTCCCGGGTTTTAAGCGGCAGGGCGCCCGGCAGCATGCCCTATACCCTGCTGGACTATTTCCCTGAGGATTTTGTTATCTTCATTGATGAGAGCCATGTAACACTGCCGCAGGCAAGGGGCATGTATGGCGGTGACCGCAGCCGGAAAGAATCACTTATTGAATATGGCTTCCGGCTCCCCTCGGCTCTGGATAACCGTCCGCTGAAATTTGATGAGTTTATGGGCAAGCTCAAGCAAATTGTTTGTGTCAGTGCAACACCCGGCGAGCTGGAAAAGAGCCAAAGCAGTCTGATCGCCGAGCAGGTCATTCGGCCCACCGGACTGCTGGACCCTGAAATTGATGTGCGCCCCGTGGAGGGACAGATCGATGATCTTATCGGAGAAATCAACTTGCGGACTGCAAAAGGGCAGCGCATTTTGGTCACCACACTCACTAAGAAAATGGCGGAGGATCTGACCGCCTATCTGGAGAAAACCGGTATCAAAGTACGGTATATGCACCACGATATAGATACCATCGAGCGAATGGAGATTATTCGTGATCTGCGAAAAGGAGAATTTGATGTTCTGGTGGGCATCAACCTGCTGCGTGAAGGGTTGGATATTCCAGAAGTCTCGCTGGTAGCGATACTGGACGCCGATAAGGAGGGCTTCCTGCGCAGCGAAACCTCACTGGTACAGACCATCGGCAGAGCTGCCAGAAATGCCGAAGGCAAGGTCATCATGTACGCCGATGAAGTGACTGACAGTATGCAAAAGGCTATCGAGGAAACCTACCGTAGACGGGAGATCCAGCAGAAATATAACACCAAGCACGGCATCACCCCGCAGACCATCAAGAAGGAGATCCGTGAAGTACTGGAGATCAGCGTAACTGACAAGAAGAACGGCAAGGGCGGCAAGAAGATGAGCCGCAAGGAGACCGAAGCCGCCATTGCCAAACTGACCGCCGAGATGCGGGAGGCGGCACGGCTCTTGGAATTCGAGCATGCCGCCTACCTGCGGGATAAAATCGCTAAGCTACGAGAAGCATTGTAGAAGCAGTCAAATCCTTCAGCAGAATTGCTGTAAAGAAATATTGCTTTACTGCCGGAAAAGCAGATACAATCCGGATATTTCCGGCAAGGAGGAACCTATGGCATTAGATAAGATCGTGATCCGCGGCGCGCGGCAGAATAACCTGAAAAACATTGATCTGGAGATCCCGAGAGACAAGCTTATCGTCTTTACCGGACTTTCCGGCAGCGGTAAGACCTCCCTCGCCTTTGATACCATCTACGCAGACGGGCAAAGACGCTATGTGGAGAGCCTTTCCTCCTACGCCAGAATGTTCTTGGGTCAGGCGGAAAAACCCGATGTGGACGAAATTTCTGGGCTTTCCCCCGCTATTTCCATTGACCAGAAAACCACCAGCAAGAACCCCCGTTCCACAGTGGGCACCGTGACCGAGATTTATGACTATCTGCGCCTTTTATATGCCCGGGTAGGAATTCCACACTGTCCCATCTGCGGACGGGAGATCACCCAGCAGACGGTAGACCAGATGGTGGATAAGGTGCTGGCGCTGCCGGAGGGCACCCGCATTCAGGTGATGGCACCCATAGTACGGCACCGCAAGGGCACCTACCAAAAGGAGCTGGACGCAGCGCGCCGCAGCGGTTATGTAAGAGCCCGGGTTGATGGCAGCATGTATGAGCTGACCGAAGAAATCAAGCTGGAAAAGAACTATAAGCATACCATCGAGATCGTGGTGGATCGTCTTTCTGTCAAGCCGGAGATCCGCTCCCGACTGGCAGATTCGATAGAGACCTGCTGCGCCATGACCGGCGGGCTGGCACTGGTCGATGTGGTAGACGGCGAGGAGATGCTTTTTAGTCAGAACTATGCCTGCCCCGATCATGATATCTCCATCGAGGAGCTTTCCCCCAACATGTTTTCATTCAATAATCCGGCAGGAAGCTGCCCTACCTGCACCGGTCTCGGCGTCTTTCAAAAAGTCGATCCCGCTTTGGTGGTACGCTATCCCGACCGCTCTATTCGGGACGGCGCCTTTAAGGTGACAGGCTGGAGCTGTGATCCCGGCTCCATTGGTGAAATGTATTTTACGGGACTAAGCAAGCACTTCGGCGTCCCGCTGGATATTCCGGTAAAGGATATGCCAAAGGATAAGCTGGATCTGGTGCTTTACGGAACAAAGGGCGAAAAGTTTGAGATGGTGCGGCAGTCCGCCGGCTTCAAGGGAAAATTTGTCAATGAATTTGAAGGAATTGTCAACAATTTGGAACGCCGCTTCAAGGAGACCAACAGCGAGTGGATGCGGTACGATATTGCCTCTTTTATGTCTTCGGTTCCCTGCCCCGACTGCCATGGCGACCGTCTGCGCCCCGAAATGTTGGCGGTGACGGTAGGCGGCATCAATATCAGCGACTTCTGCAAAATGAGCGTGCGGGACGCACTGCAATTTATGGATACCTTGACGCTGACCGATATGCAGCAGAAGATCGCCGGTCAGATCATCAAGGAGATCAAGAGCCGGCTTTCGTTCCTTGCTAATGTGGGACTGAACTATCTGACCCTTGCTCGCAGCGCCAGCACCCTTTCCGGCGGCGAAAGCCAGCGTATCCGGCTCGCAACCCAAATCGGCTCCAGCCTCATGGGGGTTCTGTATATTCTTGATGAGCCGTCCATCGGGCTGCACCAGCGGGATAATGCAAGGCTGATAGAGGCGCTGAAAAACCTGCGTGACCTTGGCAACACCGTCATTGTGGTGGAGCACGATGAGGAAACGATGGAGGCCGCCGACTATATTGTGGATATCGGGCCAGGTGCAGGGATCCACGGCGGTCATGTGGTTTACAGTGGTCCTGCCAATGAAATAAAATACTGCAAGGAGTCCATTACCGGGCAGTACCTTTCCGGTATGAAGAAAATCCCGCTGCCGGAGGTGCGCCGCAGCGGAAACGGCGGATATCTGGAGGTTGTGGGCGCTGCTGAGAATAACCTCAAGGGCATCAATGTCAAATTCCCGCTGGGCTGCTTTGTAGCAGTGACTGGTGTTTCCGGCTCCGGTAAAAGCTCGCTGGTCAATGAAATTTTGAATAAGGCTTTGAGCAAGGAGCTGATGGGCGCCCATGTGCGCCCCGGAAAGTATAAAGCTCTGCATGGACTGGATCTGGTGGATAAGGTCATAGATATCGACCAGTCCCCCATCGGACGAACACCCCGCAGCAACCCTGCCACCTATACCGGCGTATTTAACGATATCCGAGAGGTCTTTGCCGCCACCAATGAGGCCAAGATGCGCGGCTACAAAATCGGGAGATTTTCCTTTAATGTAAAAGGCGGACGGTGCGAAGCGTGTGAAGGCGCCGGTATTCTGGAAATCCCGATGCACTTTTTGCCCGATGTGTATGTTCCCTGCGAGGTATGCAAGGGCAAGCGTTATAATCGGGAAACACTGGAAGTCAAATACAAAGGAAAAAGCATTTACGATGTGCTGGAAATGAGCGTTGAGGAAGGGCTTTCCTTCTTTGAGAATTTGCCCAAAATTAAGCGAAAGCTGCAAACGTTGTACGATGTGGGGCTTGGATATATCAAGATCGGGCAGCCTGCCACAACTCTTTCCGGCGGCGAGGCGCAGCGCGTGAAGCTGGCAACCGAGCTTTCCCGCCGCAGCACTGGCAAGACGGTGTATATCCTGGACGAGCCGACCACCGGTCTGCACACCGATGATGTAAAAAAGCTCATTGAGATATTGCAGAAATTTGTGGATGCGGGCAATACCGTCATCGTCATTGAACATAACCTTGATGTCATAAAAACTGCGGATCATATCATTGATCTGGGTCCTGAGGGCGGTGACGGCGGCGGTACGGTGGTATGCTGCGGCACGCCGGAGGAGGTTGCGGAGTGCAAAGCTTCCTTTACCGGTCAATATCTGAAAAAGCTGCTGATAAAGAAATAAGCTATGAAAAAAACCGGCTGGCGAGCATTGCTCAAAAGCCGGTTCTGCCTATCATCAATAGAGTTGAAGTACGGACACAATCTTTTATTCAGTGAGGAAATCAAAGTCTGTGCCGTCCTCCGGACTGCGCAGGGCAAATGCCTGTCTTGCCGACGAACTGAAAAATCCCGACTGTGCCATTGAGACATAGTCATTGCCGGCGATAATAAAATGGTCGATTAGGTCAATAGAGATGGTACGCAATGCGTCCCTCAAAGAAAGCGTTGCAGAGATGTCCTCACGTGAAGGAATGGCTATCCCACGCGGGTGGTTGTGTGCCAGCAAAATGCTGGGTGCATGATGGCGCAGCGCCAGCTCAGCGATTCTGCGACCGGGAAGCTGTACAGCATTCGGAGCGCCAGTAGAAATACGGTCGGTGCAAATCTCCCGCAGATTGTTATCCAAGCAGACAAGATACAGCGTTTCCTCCGGCAGTCCGTTGCAGGCAGCAACCAGTTTTTTGCCGTAGTAGCGCATCAAGTCTGACCGCTCGGCATCATTGGGCGGTGGTGAAATTGCTTCTGCATAATATCGGCGTGCAATATCGGCAACCAGATGTAAATGCAGGGCAGCGTTCATTCCGATTCCTTCCACTTGAGCAAGCTGCTCCGGTGCTGCATTCAAAACACCTACCAGTGAGCCAAACTGCTCAATCAAACGGTGTGCCAATACATTGGTATCACGGCGCGGCACCGAATAAAAAAGTAAAAGCTCCAAAACATTGTGGGGAGGAAAGTTATCTAAGCCCTCCGTAAGATACCGTTCCCGCAGCCGATCACGATGACCGGAATGCTCATTCGGCATAAGGCAAGCCTCCCCTCTTTCGACAGAATTCTTTTTCTATCTTAGCATTCCCTATGCAAAATGTAAAGGGAATCAAGGCTTGACGGAACATCAGAATATCGGTATTCTTATAAAGAATAAAGCAATAAGAGGATATAACGATGAAAGAATTTGCGATAGGACAAAACGATGCAGGGCAACGGCTGGACAAATTCCTGACCAAAGCCGTTCCGCTTCTGCCCGCCTCCATGATGTACAAAGGGATTCGTACCAAACGAATCAAAGTGAACGGCAAACGGGCAGAGATCAGCACACGGCTGACGGCGGGCGACACGGTAAGCCTGTATCTCAATGATGAGTTCTTTGAGGAGACACGGGCGGACACGGCATTTCTGCGGGCGGGCGATGAGGTTTCGGTCATCTATGAGGACGAGAATATTCTGATTGCCGAGAAGCCTGCCGGGCTGGTGGTGCACGAGGACGAGAGCGGAACGGCGGATACCCTTATTGCGCGGGTGCAAAAGTACCTATACCAAAAGGGCGAGTACGATCCGGCACGAGAGAACAGCTTTGCGCCTGCATTATGCAACCGCATTGATCGAAACACCTGCGGGCTGGTTCTGTGCGCCAAGAATGCCATGGCACTGCAGGAGATGAACGAAATTCTAAAGGAGCGGAAGGTAGAAAAAACCTACCGCTGCGTAACGGTGGGCGTACCAAAGCCTGATTACGCAGTGTGCAAGGCATTTCTAAGGCGGGACACCAAGACCAAGACAGTGACCGTTTTTGATAAGCCGCAGCCGGACGCCAAGACCATTCTGACCGAATACCGTGTGCTGCGGCAGAAAAACGGGTTGGCGCTGCTGGAGGTGACGCTGCACACCGGACGCACCCACCAAATCAGAGCGCACATGGCGCATCTTGGGTATCCCCTTTTGGGCGACACCAAATACTGCACCCCTGAAAGTCTGAAAAAGGCGAAAGCGCTGGGGCTGCGGCAGCAGGTGCTGTGCGCATGGCGGCTGCGCTTTACAGATATCGCGGAGACCTCTCCCCTTGACTACCTGAACGGGCGGGAGTTCTATGCAAAGAAGCTGCCGGACGACTGGGTGAAATAAGCAGAGGTGAAAAGACCTCCCGCGGTGAACCGACGGGAGGTCTTGTGCTTTTATTAGGGTTTATTCGATTTCCAAATCGCCGCTGACGGAGGAAACTGCGATCTTGCAGGCAGAGGAGCCGAAGCCGTAGTAATCCCCCTGCCGCTGGCTGGTACGGGTGGTGATAAGGTCGCCGCTGGCAGTCTCGTAGCGGACGGTAGCGCCCGCCGCAGGGATGGTGATATCGGTCTTGCCACTGACGGTCTCTATTTTGGCTTCTCGACAGGAGGCCAGCTCCAGACCCACATTGCCGCTGACGGTATCCGCCGTAAGCTGATCGACGGTGAGCCTTTCCAGATCAAAGTCGCCGGAGACACTGTTCATAGTCACGGTCTTTACCTCGGCGGTATCTACATCGAATTCACCGCTGACGGTATCGATCCGGAGATTATCGCCCGTGATGCTGCCGATGGAGACATCGCCGCTGACAGTGGTGATGTGTAGCTGCGGCGTGGTGAGCGCAGTCGCATAAATGGGGGCGCTGACGCTTTCAATGGTCAGCTCAATGCCATGGGGGATCTCAAGAGTCAGCAGTTTCCATTCGGGCTTCAATTCCCCGCGGAAATCGGAGGCGCAGTAATGAATGGTAAGGACGCCGTCCCGCAGCAGCGAGTGGAGCTGAGCCTCCTGCGAGCGGTCTCCCGCCGCATCGCTGACCGAAAGGGTATCGGTATCCTTTTCCGTCACGCTGATCTCACCGGCGATCCAGTAAACACGGACAGCGTGAACCTCCTCCGCCTGATAGATGGAGCTGCCGGCAGCGTAATCGGCGGCATTTTCGTAAGTGCTGTAGTGAATGGTGTCATCAAAGGTCAGCTCTTTGCTGGTGTTGATGTGCATGCCGCAGCCAGTGCAGAGTACGACCAGCAAAGCAGTGAGCAGAACGGTGAATGATCTTGCTTTCATATGATAATATACCTCCATGATGTGTATTGCGGATATATCGGAGAATAGAAAATGCCATCTCACGAGGAGATGGCACTTTTTTAGTATTGGCACTGACCTATTTTCCCGGGCCGCTTCCAGCCAAGTATTTTCGGCACCAATGAGCTTAACTTCTGTGTTCGGGATGGGAACAGGTGGAACCTCATCGTTATAAGCACCAATTAAGATGTCGGCATCAACCTATTTTCCCAGGCCGCTTCCAGCCAAGTATCTTCGGCGCTAATGAGCTTAACTTCTGTGTTCGGGATGGGAACAGGTGGAACCTCATCGCAATCAACACCGACTATGGTGACCCGTGCGGGAATCGAACCCGCGTTACCGGCGTGAGAGGCCGGTGTCTTAGCCGCTTGACCAACGGGCCATAGTACTGATCCCGTAGGTCAGCTTATTTATTATATCGGATTGAGGTTTGGTTGTCAAGATTTTTTTGCAATTATCGCATAGTTTATCGCATAATTCTTCGACAAACGCAAATTCTCGCAATAATTCCCACAAATGACTTGACTGCTTACTTCAATACTATTTCCACAGTCGGCATCTTGCTATCCACTCCAAGCTCACCGTCTTCTGCAATTCTATAGCTGGTAACATTTATTGAATACATGTAATCGGATATTTCCGGATTTTCTTCGTCATTTGGAATTTCTACTTCAAATGCTTCAAACTCAAACACATAAAGCGTACCCTCAATAATCTCTCCTGTCAAATCATTTTGAAAATAAAGTAAAAATGGTCTGTCTTGAAAAAATGGACTACAGCAATCGTTTTTCCCGGAAGCGCATAGAAGTCGGGTAAGAGCTGCTCAACAGTAGCAGTAAAAGAACCCGAATACCTCGCAAAACTCTTTTGATTTCCGGTCGCTTGCTGTTTCCAGTCATTATACCCAGCCTCATAGCCAGCAGTGTACCCATCTTTGTAATTTTCATCGTGAGTAGCTGAGCAAAGAGAAAACCGCCAGATAACACAAAAAGCCCCCGGATAGGGGGGACATCAGTATGACACAGAGGTGCAGTCCCCTGTAAAAGTAGATAAAGCACAAAAAAAGACGCCGATTGGCGTCTTTCTTGTTTGGTGCACCATCAGGGACTCGAACCCGGGGCCCGCTGATTAAGAGTCAGCTG
>ERZ779852.824-NODE-824-length-31916-cov-88.897743_pt1 | contig 31916 bp, 30 predicted proteins | sample MGYA00511559_ERZ779852 | MGnify/ENA primary metagenome ERZ779852 (study PRJEB29588, sample SAMEA2157977) | human gut metagenome | biome: human gut; feature: human-associated habitat; material: faeces | place: Denmark | collected 2008/2010 ...
CCGTGTAGTATGTTTTCTGCCCCAAACGCTTGTAGGGAAGCACTCCCAGACTGCGGTAGCGTTGCAGGGAACGGGGAGAAATTTGAAACAAAAGACAGAGATCCTGGTTGTCGAGCAATTTCTCGTTGATGCCAGAGCATCCCTTGCCCTCTCCGCTTCGCTCATGTCTCAACATCAGCATGTCATAGATGCCGTCAATTTTCTTGTGCAGATCATGCAGATATAATTCCAATCGTCTCAATGTTCCATCTTCCATACTCATGTCTCCTTGGCAATGGTTCGTTCCTCAATCAATTTCTGTACAGCGTTGATGCTGTATCTGCATTGTCCGCGCACCATGAAGTACTCGATGCTGTTGGTAGAGCGCAAGCGCTGCAGGGTTCGCTTGCTTATCCCAAGTATTCTTGCTGCATCACTGCTTGTCAGCACAAGTTCCATGCTTCTTCTTTTGGAATTTTCTCTCGCATTGGAATATATGAGAGCTACCAACTTTGCCACGTCGGCAATCTGTTCTGTCAGCATCTTAAAGGCTGAACTTTCCATTGTTATTACTTCCATTTTGATTCCGTTTTAAATGTTACAAACTTTGCTGTTTTGATTTCTCGGCGGCAAAATTAATCATTTGCGAAATACCCGTTTAACAACTCATTAATGACCCACGTATAATTTTCTTGAATTACTTGCCTATCGGTCAGCAAACGACGGAAAAGCACTGCCACAAATCTCCATTTTCATTGTTTTTCCTAATTCGTGTCGTATCTTCGCAGCCGAAAATGTCAAACCCATAAAAATCAAGAACATGGAAGTAGTAACAATGGAAAAGAAGGCATTCGACTTGATGATGGCAAGATACGATGCCTTGGTACAAAAGGTAGAGTTGTTGAAGCACAAGGCAAACGGCAAGCGTCTCAACCAGTGGCTCACAGGACCTGAGGTCTGTCAGCAGCTGCGCATCAGCCCCCGCACATTACAGAAATTACGCGACCGCCGTTTCCTGGGACACACCCAAATCGGTCGCCAGTTCTATTACGATCCCGACGAAGTCAAGGCCCTTGTCCCCCTTATCGCCCGCATCAAATCGGTATAGCATAGAACGAAACAGCTCTGTTTGATATTAATTTTCCGATTGATATTGAGATTCAAATCGGGTTGGTATAGAACGAAATTCGCCCAAGGCGAAGTCGAAAACTTCACCTTGGGCGAGCAAACACTAGATATTTTATTCACCACTTAATCCAATTTGTAAGCAATGAACATGAACCAACTTTTGACGCATGAGAGCGAGTCCATAGCCACCGCCATGCAGTCCTTGAAGAAAGCCAACAATTGGCTTTCCTCGTTCCTGGAGTCCTACAGTCCACCTCTGGACGGTGAGCGATACCTCACCGACAAAGAACTCTCCGAACACTTGAAGCTCAGTCGCCGTACCTTGCAGGAATACCGCAAGCAGCGCATCTTGCCATACATTATATTATGTGGCAAGACCCTCTATCCCGAATCCGAGATCCAGTCCCTCCTCACCACCAATTACCGCAAGCCGATAATTGATGGGAAAATCAGAGATAACAGATACACCTGATACAATTGCCTCTAAACGAACAAAGGGAAACAACCAGTCTTTGGTCGTTCCCCTTTGTTCGTTGTATTCATTCTGATTACATCACATGATTGTCAAAATGGCTTTGCATGCATATCTCCTTTGCAGCGCTTTATAGCACCATCTAAAGATTTTGAAAGATTCATAAATGCTGCTTTTCTAATATATTTTTCTGTTTTGATGACCTCATCAACTTTCTCTTTCAACTTTTCCAATGGCTTGATATCATCATTCGTTTCATGTATCCAATCGCTCATATTATAAGATAAATAATATCTGTCTCGGATAAAATGAGTAAAAGAATTTAAGGATTCGTTACTCAAATTCAACAGGTTATCCATTAGTTTATCCATGTCTACATGATTGAAGATGGATACCATATCGTATGTACAGCTGTGGTCCGGCAATGCCTGTTTATTTAAAGTACACAATTCATCTACATTCGAATCCGACAATTCTTCCAGAGTGCGAGTCATGAGATTTTTACTCACTTTCAATCTGTTTTCATACTCCTTATTAAACTTCTCACAAATTGCGGGCAGTTTCTCTAACTTTTGGTCTGTCATATAGAAATTTATACCTCTACTAAATTCAAAGCGGGCATTACAAACTGATTCTTCATCTTTGAACGCCTCTAAATATTTCGGTAGAGAGTCGCATATTTTACTGAAATCTGTATCGCTAAATTCTTTTATTGAGCGGGAGTCCAAATATACTAAATAAGCGATTACATATCCCAACCGCTTCATGCTCGTTACTCTTGTTGCACAAATATCCTCAACTAATTCATTATAGAAGAAAATAAAGTCATTGTTGTTCATTGCATAAGCATCGTTGATTTTATTCCATGATGGTACTTCTGCTATAGGCGCGAAATACTCTTTCTCGACATACTCCTTAATAGAAGTTCCTATGTTAAGTTCCAGAATGACTTTATCTATAATATCCTGTTTATAAGTTTGGTAATTGCTTAAACGCTGATAAATATTATTATATTTTTGATGAAAATCGCCTAGCTGTGACTTCAATTGTTCTATCTCTTTTTGGGCAATTTGCAAGCCTTTATAATTATATTGAATCCATTTGTCCAATAACTCATGATTTTTTCCACGATACTCACAATAGGATATAATATAAGTACCCAACACATGAATCATGATATTTTCATAACGTTCATCTTCCGAGAAACCAGTCATGGATTCCTCGAATCGGGCAAAATCCCATAGAGCCTGGCGCAGAATACGTAGATTATCACACTCCGTCATGGCAAAGAACTTCTCAATCTGCTCTTGATGACCTACAACAAAATCATTCTTGGGTGTCTGATTGACAAAAGTGTCAAGAGCACTATGTATATCCGTCGCTATCTCAAACTCGCGACCTATCGTTTTCTCCTTGAACTCACCAAATATCTTCTTATTCTCGCCTTCGGCAATCTTATCCTCATCACCTATAACTATGAGGTGACAATTACATTGCTCCACAAAGAAGTTCAAATATCCCAACAACTCCTTCATGGGAATATCACATCGCTCCAAATCATCAAAGATGAGCAGTTTTTTAGAATTTGCCAAACTGTCATTTGATTTGAACTTTGATAAAGAGTCAATACCTATATTAATAGAAAGGTCTGAAATACCATCATAATTCAAATCAACTTCATGCTTTAAAACCATTGCTGAAGCAATTTTAGCCAAGACTTTTCCTGCTTTTACAGCTTTTCCATATAAAATAGGACATATAACTCTATTTATTGCTGTAGTAATTTGTTTTGTATCACTTAGGCCATATAGAGAAACATAGATGGATTCTAATACCTGTTCTGTAGTAGGATTTCCTTTGTATGCATCTATCCAATGATTGATAAAATGAGTTTTCCCACATCCCCATTTGCCCTTCAGTAGAACAGCATATTGAGGATCGGGATTCATCATGTATCCATTTAAAAAGTTTACTATATTCTCATTCATATAAATCTATCTTTGGTTTGTATTACAAAAATACACTTTTTCCTTGAAAAGCAAATACAACCGATGAATTATATAACAAACTTTATATAATGAGTCTACTCGCAATAGTCCTAATTCGAATTTCTTCTTTATAACTTACCGACATTCAGAAGGTCATTACCACAAAGCGACTTTTCAGGTGAACTCATACTAGAGTCCCGCAAACAAAAACAGGTAGAAGCAAATAATGATCATTCGCTTCTACCTGTGTTATATTGTAGACTTCAGTTGAAATCTTTGCTATTGTTCATCATAACAATCATAGGCTGTTCTGTCTTTTGCCATTCACGCTCTACCTTTTCTTTGTTGACAACTCTTTCCACCATCCATTTTCTAAAGATTTGAGCCCAAGAAGTGTCCAGCTGAAAAGCAATAGCCATCACCATTTCCATGCTATATACATCAGCTTTGTTCCCATTATCAAGCGTGATATATTTTGCTGCCTCAAATTCTTTCAAGACTCCCTGTTTGAAAATACGTTTAATCGTATTTCTCACTGTTACACCCGAAACATAGAACAGCTCCGCTATTTCCCACGCAGTCATCCACACCTCACCATGATGAGGTGCGTAGATGACCATGTCCTCCTGTATTGTTATCACCTGTCTTTTCATTCTTCGTCTTGTTTAGAAATTTGATTACTCTTGTCATTTTCAACACTCTGTTCTACATGTCCCATATACTCCTCGATATGATTCAGTTGCAAAGATAACTTATCCATGTCCTTATTCAACTTTTCCTTAGTTATTTTTGCGTAAATTTGTGTTGTTTTAATATTCTTATGTCCCAATATCGAACTCACCGTTTCTATTGGCACACCATTGGTGAGACAAATCTCCGTAGCCATCGTATGGCGACTCATGTGCCAGGTCAGGTGCTTCGTAATGCCACATCTTTTCGCCACGCGAAGCAGAATGCCACGACAATCAGAATAGCATGGCACTGGAAAGATTCGTCCATCCGCACATAGTCCTCTGTATTTCTCCATGATGGATTTTGGATAATCCAACAATTTGATGGTCGATCTCACACCCGTCTTTTGTCTATCGATCATTATCCATTCACTGTCATCAAAGAATGTCTGTATATGTTCCTCTTTCAGATTTTTCAAATCTGCAAACGACAATCCCGTAAAGCAACAGAACAGATACAGGTCTCTTATCAATTGCATGGTCTTTCTTTTCAACTCAGCATTCATCAGTAGATGAATCTCCTCTTTCGTCAGAAATCCACGAGTTGTCTCTACTTTCGGCACCTTATAGTCATGGAAAGGATCTCTCGTTAACCATCCATTATCTATCGCTCTGAACACCATTGTTCGCAATGGCAGCATATACACTGACAGTGAATTTTCGCACAAATGTTTATCTGTGCGCAGAAAAGCTTCAAAATCCGTAATAAAAGCAGGAGTCAGTTCTTTAAGAGATATGTCGTTGACATGATAACGACTCTGCAAGAACTCCTGTAGATGACGGTACACGCATCTATATCTTCTAAGGGAACCCCAAGAGCGCATACCCGCTTTATAGAGTTTCTCATAATCCTCATTGTACTGAGCATAAACCTTCAGCAAAGTCTGACAGCGATATTCCAATCCAAGAAAAGCATTCTTCACCTTCTCGGCTGTCACATAATTGTCTCTGTCAAGAATCTCTTGATAATGCTTGTTGATACTCACACGCATCTTGTCCAGCTTGCGGTTCATCTCCAATGCCAGCATACTTTTTCCTGTCATGCGTCCGCCCTTGGTGTCCCACAATTTTGGATTTGCCGTCACCTTACAACTGAACTGTGCCTGTGTTCCGTCCACTGTGATACGTCCCATGACTGGGACTGTACCGTCTTTCTTAACTACCTGTCTTTTGAGGTAGAAGATAATTGAAAATGTACTCTTCATAACTTCATTCTTTTTTTGCGTACAAAATTAATATCTGAAGAGTCTTTTCTTGCCACGCAAATCACCGCAGAACGCCACAATTTTCGTTTATCAACAAAAAACTTACGTTTCTCATTAGCAACTCACTATATATCAGTACATTCCCTTACTATATATAACCTACATCATTCTTCAAAACTCGAATCGTACCATTCAAAAGTATAGGTTACGAGTTGGTAACGTTCCTCTGTCTCATCTTGTCATATTTCCGTCTTCGTTTGTCGTCATCTCTTTTAATCAAAATGAGGAAAGTAACTGATAATCAGTAAACTTTCCTCATTCTTCTTTCAATCACTTTTTATAACTCGTTTTCGATGCCTAAGTATCATATTTACGGATGGTATTTAAGTCGCACACGGATCTTCTTCGTTGCAAGCAACGGTACTCACTAAGCCTCACAGCCAAAACTCCGAAGGAGCCAAAATCCGTGAGATCCGTGTGCGAAAATTCAACTTTTTTCTACAATTTCCAACAAGTTTCTGCTTATCGTAAATCAATCCTCGCTGAGGAGTTTCTTGATTTCCTCATCAGTCTTGGTGAGTTTGTCTTTACAGAGTTTCACCAAAGTTTTGGCACGTTTCAACTGCTCGGAGAGCTGATCAATATCGAGTTCATCATTCTCCATTCTTTCTACGATTTCTTCAAGCTCTCTTACGGCTTGTTCGTATTTCATGTCTTCTTTTTCCATAATCCTATTTTAGTTAAGAGTTAATAGTTTATAGCGGCTTCGCCGTTTAGCCAGATAGGTATAAACTATTAACTATAAATTATAAACTATTATTCAACTTTTGCCTTCACGCTGCCCTCGGCAAACCTCGTTTCGATGATGTCGCCAGACTTCAGTTGCGAGGCAGAACGGATACTTTTGCCATCTTTCAGCGTGATGCTGTAGCCACGTTTCAGCAACAATTCGGGGTCTTGTGCCTGGATGCGCTGGGAAAGAAGCTGCAGACGATGACTCTCGTTGAGCATCTTCCTTTCCAATATCGGCTGAATATTCTGAGAAAGAATCTCGAAATGGCGCTGGGCTTCCGATAGTTTCGACTGGACATTTGTGCTTAAACGGCTCATCAAGCGGTCGAGATAGGCTCCCTGCTTCGTCTTCACCAGCGAAAACTGAACAGGAATCGTGTTGCTCAATCTGTCGAGCCTCATCTTCTCCACCTGCAGACGGTGCTTCACATTCTGCACGATAGCCTCTTGCGCGTTCACCACACGGGCATAAACCTCAGTAAGATGATTAACGAGGAAGGCGGCAGCGGCTGTCGGTGTCTTTACACGCTGGAAAGAAATCATATCCAGCACACTCTCGTCTCTTTCATGTCCTATTCCCGTGATGATAGGCAGCGGGAAGTTTGCCACATTCTCGGCAAGCGCCAGGGTGTCGAAACCCGAGAGATCGCTCGTAGCGCCACCGCCTCGGATGATGACTACGCAGTCAAACTGTTCCCATTCGGCATTGATACTGTCGAGAGCAGCTATCACACTCAGCTCTACCCCCTCGCCCTGCATCGTAGCCGGAAAGAGGCGGGTTTGAAACTGCAGACCATAATCGTTATCGGCAAGCTGGTTGCAGAAATCACCATAACCTGCTGCCGTAGCGCTGGAAATGACGGCGATGCGCTGGCAGAACATCGGGAGCACCAACTCCTTCTGCAGTTCGAATACGCCCTCTGCTTTCAGCGTATTGATGATTTCCAGCCGCTTGCGCGCCATATCGCCCATCGTATAGTTAGGGTCAATATCATCTACTATCCAGGAGAAGCCATAGTTCTCATGAAACTGCGCGTGTACCTTGAGCAGTACTTTCATTCCGGCATGAATGCGCTGTCCGGTGATGCGCTCGAAATTCGGTTTGATGAACATCCATCGGTTTCGCCAGCAGGAGGCATGCGCCTTGGCAATGGGCGTATTAGACCGCTCATCCTTCTCGATGAGTTCCAGATAGCAGTGCCCGCCGTAGCCCTCGCGAGCCTCGGAGAGTTCCGCTTCCACCCAATAGCTGTCGGGCAAGGACATCGAAATGACCTCACGGACCATGGAGTTTAATTCAAAAAGTGATAATCGAAGTCGTTCCATGCTGTTTACTGTTTAAAGTTTACAGTTTATAGTTGAAAGTTTATAGCTAGCAGAGCAAGTTTGCCCTATTAACTATAAACTATCAACTATTAACTACTTGATCGCTTTTCCCGTCTGATAAGCCTTCCAGAAATCAGGCACACCATATCCGAATACATTATCGGGATGATGCTGATTATTACCAGCCAATCTCACGAGTTTCATAATCTGCTTAGCCGTCTTCTGAGGCAAAGCCTGCCAGAGACACGCTACCATTCCGGCGATGAGCGGAGAAGAGAAAGACGTTCCGTTATCATTGATGATATTTCCACGGCCCGTAATCACACAGGTAGGACTTCCGTAAGCCATCACATCAGGCTTGATTCTGCCGTCAGCAGTAGGTCCCACGGCACTGAAAGCCGCATTCTCGCCCATTTCGTTTACGCTGCCCACGGTAAGGATATTGCGTGCATCGGCAGGGAAATTGATTTTCTTCCAGCTTCCCATTCCGTCGTTTCCTGCAGAATTGACACAGATGATTCCCTTGTCAGCACACATCGAAGCGGTGCGGGAGATGAGGGTAGAATTGCCGTCCTGCTCATAATAATGATGGTTGGTAGACGCATCATCGAAGCCATGATAGCCTAACGAAGAGTTGATGACATCCACGCCGCAACTATCAGCATATTCAGCCGCAAAAGCCCAGTAATCCTCTTCTGCCAGACTCTCTGTGCGCTCATCTTCACAGCGCACCAGCAGATATTGAGCCTCAGGTGCCACCCCCACGAATCTTTCGGGTTCGTTGGCAGCCATCGTAGAAAGCACCATCGTTCCATGCTCCATCTCGGCGAAAATATTCTTGGATTGAGGAACCACAAAGTCCCTAATGCCCGCCAATCTGATATTATGCAGCGCCGGAATCTTATCCACATTCATGAATCCGCCGTCGAAGACAGCAATCATCATTTCTTTGCCCAAATGTCCGGTTCTATGCAGCCGCTTGCCGTTGAGCGACTGGATCTGCGCATCGGCAGCACCATATTCGCCTACTCCACCAGTCCAATCGTTCAATCCCCTGCGAACGCTACTTCTGACGCGCTGACTGACAGAATCGGGAGCAGAAAAGACCTTCATCTTCCGGGTGATGAAATCGAGATCATCCAGTTTCCGTAGTTCCTTCTCCTTATGAATGCGGACCAGCAGGGTATTGTTCCACTTGCTTTTGCCCACAATCTCGATGCCTGCCTCGCTTACAGCCTGCTCATAAGCAGGAGCTATAGGCAAATCGGTAACATCGATGGGCAGATTCTGCCTCTTTCTGCGCTCTATGGAACGGGGAGAGAGAAAATCTGCAGGGCGACTTACCGAGAAGGGAGTGTGACTGAGATCTTTGTCTCTGAGATAAAGACGATACATCATACACTTGCCTCCCGGATACGACACCATATCGGTTTCGGCGATGCGGGGCAACCGCATCAGTTGCTCAAAATTGCTAACCCTGTCTTCGCGAGCAAACAAAGAAAGAGCGGTCATTAAAAATGCATAAAGCATCAAAAATTTTTTCATCATTATATCGGTAGTCCGGTTTGTTATTGTCGTTGCTGCAATATTTTTGTATTGCATTTGTTAATGAGTTGAATTGTTTATTCTGAAGTGCAAAAGTACAGAAATTGTACGAAAACACCAAAGGAAAAGGGAAGTTTTTATCATGAAATGCAAGTTTTTCTCATATATATAATAAGGTATCAGATATTTTTTGTACTTTTGCAGACAAGTAGCCGCTGCAATTGCATTCTGAAAAAAGCAGGGCGAGCGGCTATGAGGAAAAAACAGATATAAATGGAAAATAAACAAGCGACATTAGAATTAGGTACGAAGCCGGTGGGCAAGCTGCTCGTTCAGTATGCCTTGCCAGCGATGATTGCGATGACCGCCGCCTCACTCTACAACATCGTTGACCGAGTATTCATCGGTCAGGGTGTGGGAGCCATGGCCATCTCAGGTCTCGCCATCACCTTCCCCTTCATGAACCTCACCGCCGCTTTCGGAGCCGGTGTGGGCGTAGGAGCATCTACTGCCATCAGCGTGAAGCTGGGACAAAAAGACTATGCCACAGCGCAAAACATTCTGGGTAACACAATTTCTCTGAATCTCATCATCGGTATCGGATTGAGCATCATCTGTCTGCTCTTCCTCGACCCTATCCTGAGATTCTTCGGAGCCAGCGACCAGACGCTCATCTATGCCCATGAGTATATGGTCATCATCCTGCTGGGCAATGTGGTGAGCCACATGTATTTCGGTATGAATGCTCTGCTCCGAGCAGCGAGCAAGCCCAAGCAGGCGATGTTTGCCACCATCTTTACGGTGATGATGAACGTGATACTCGATGCGCTCTTCATCCTCGTCTTCAAATGGGGAATACAGGGAGCCGCCATCGCCACCATCCTTTCGCAGCTGATGGCGCTGATGTGGCAGTTCAAGCTCTTCAGCAACAAGAATGAGCTGCTCCACTTCAAGAAAGGCATCTACAAACTGAAGAGGAAACTCGTGGATAATATCCTTGCCATCGGCATTTCGCCTTTCCTGATGAACGTGTGCGCCTGCATCATCGTCATCTTCATCAACAACCAGCTGGTGCGGTTCGGAGGCGACCTCTCCGTGGGAGCCTACGGAATAGCCAATGGTATTGCGATGGTGTTCGTGATGTTCGTGTTTGGCGTAAACCAGGGAATGCAGCCTATAGCCGGATACAACTATGGAGCCCAGAAACTGGACCGACTGATTCGCATACTGAACCTGAGCATCATTGCCGCCACCGCCATCATGGTAACGGGCTGGCTGATAGCGATGTTCCTGCCTTACTACTGCGCACGACTGTTTACAACCGATAAGCAACTGATAGACTTGGGCATTAAGGCGATCAGAGTAGTGATGTTCTGCTTCCCGGTCATCGGGTTCCAGATGGTTATCACCAACTTCTTCCAGTGCATCGGAAAGGTGAAGATCAGTATCTTCCTCTCCTTGTCGAGACAGTTGCTCATCCTTCTGCCGCTCCTGGCTTTCCTGCCGATGATATGGGACATTGATGGAGTATGGTACAGTATGCCTATCTCCGACTTCGCTGCCGCAGTCATCGCCGGAGTCGTAATGATGTGGTACATGAACAAGCTGAAAAGACAACACCAAGAACAGCTAAAAGTTAATAGTTAATAGGGCTTAGCCGTTTAGCAAGATTGCCATAGGCGGTTCATGCTATAAATTATAAACTACAAACTAAAGATTATGAATAAGATTATCATAAACGTAGGTCGCCAGATAGGTAGCGGCGGGCATATCATCGCCGAGAAGCTGGCGGAGGATTTCGGTTGCAAATGTTACGACCGTGAGCTGCTGAATCTTGCCGCCAAGGAGAGTGGATTCTCTGAGAAATTCTTCGAGCAGAACGATGAGCAGAAGGGATTCTTCAAGTCTCTCTTCCATACCCATCTGCCCTTCCTGAGCGATAACAATTTCTATCACAACGACTTCTCGCAGGAAGGTCTGTACAAGTTCCAGAGCGACGCTATCAGAAAGGCTGCCGATGAGGGCAACTGCGTGTTCGTGGGCAGAACCGCCGACTATGTGCTGCGTGATTACAAGAATGTGATTAATATCTTCATCACCGCCAATATCGACGACCGCATTAAGGCAGTGTGCAAGCGAAAGGACATCGACAGAGCCTCCGCCCGCAAGTTCATCGAAAGCCACGAGGAGCAGCGCGCCTCTTACTACGATTACTATACAGGCAAGAAGTGGGGACACAGCGAGAGCTACGACCTCTGCATCAACAGCAGCCATCTGGGAATCGAAGAAACAGAGAAGTTTATCGCAGAATTTATCAGAAAGAAGTTCGGACTTAGTGATTAATTAGTAGTGATTAGGGATTAATTTTAGGGACATAAAATATAAAACATCATATAAATGAAGAAGATTATGCTTTTGGGCTCAGGCGAACTGGGCAAAGAATTTACCATCGCCGCAAAGCGAGCAGGACAGTACGTCATCGCTTGCGACAAGTATGACAATGCACCAGCCATGCAGGTAGCCGACGAGCGAGAAGTGTTCTCGATGCTCGATGGCGACGCATTGACCGCAGTGGTAGAGAAACATCACCCAGACATCATCGTGCCTGAGATTGAAGCTATCCGCACCGAGCGACTCTTCGACTTCGAGAAGGAGGGCATCCAGGTTGTGCCTTCTGCCCGTGCCGTAAACTACACCATGAACCGCCGTGCCATCCGCGACCTTGCCGCCAAGGAACTGGGTCTGCGCACCGCCAAGTATTTCTATGCCAAGACCTTCGAGGAGTTTAAGAACGCTGCCGATGAAATCGGTTTCCCATGCGTAGTGAAACCTCTGATGAGTTCAAGCGGCCATGGTCAGAGCTATGTTCACAACGATGATGAACTGAAGGAGGCTTACAAGGAGGCAATGGAAGAAGGTCGTGGCGACGTGAAGGAAGTAATCATCGAGGAATTTATCGACTTCGATTCTGAGTTCACCCTGCTCACCGTCACCCAGAAAGACGGTCCTACCCTCTTCTGTCCACCTATAGGCCACGTACAGAAGGGCGGCGACTACCGCGAGAGCTGGCAGCCATTCCAGATTCCAGAGGAGGCTTTGAAGAAGGCTGAGCACATTGCCGGCGAAGTAACCAAGGCATTGACAGGTGCCGGTCTCTGGGGCGTAGAGTTCTTCCTGAGCAAGCAGGGCGAGGTTATCTTCTCTGAGTTGAGTCCTCGTCCACACGATACAGGTATGGTAACCCTCGGTCACACCACCAACCTGAGCGAGTTTGAGCTCCACTTCCGTGCCGTGATGGGCTTGCCTATCGCCGGAATCCATCTGGAGCACATCGGCTGTTCTGCCGTCATCCTCTCGCCAGAGGAAAGCACCGAGCCATTAAACTACAATATGCTCGATGCGCTGAAGGAAGACCATACCCGCATCCGTATCTTCGGCAAGCCAGAGGCTCACGTAGGCCGCCGCATGGGCGTCGTACTCTGCTACGGCGAGAAGGGCGATGACCTCAACCAGCTCCGCGACAAGGCAAAGCGTCTGGCAAAGACTGTATTGGGAACCGACCCATACATGAAGAAATAGACATGAAAGAATTAGGAAGAATTATCACATTACCCAAGATATTCGACCCTAGAGGCAACCTGACAGTGGCAGAGGGAGAGACGCATATTCCCTTTGCCATTGCCCGTACCTACTGGACCTATGATGTTCCGGGCGGAGAAAGTCGCGGTGGCCATGCTCACAAGAAATGCCAGGAATTCATCATAGCAGCCAGCGGTTCCTTTTCGGTAACACTGGATAATGGAGAACAGAAGAAGACCTATCATCTTAACCACCCTTGGGAGGGACTGTTCGTAGATGTCAATATCTGGCGAACACTGGATGATTTCTCTTCCGGCTCATTGTGTCTGGTTCTGGCTTCCCACAAGTTTGAGGAAGAAGACTACATACGCGAATATGACGAATATCTCAGATTCATCAGTTCATCCCAAAGTCCTAATCTCTCAAAGACCGAGAATCAATAACGCTAAAAATCATGTTTGAGATCAGAAAATACAACGATGCAGACAAGGAAGTCTGGAATGCCTATGTAGAACATGCACGCAACGCCACCTTCCTTCTCAACCGCTCCTACATGGATTATCACAGCGACCGTTTTCATGACCATTCGCTCATGATTTTCCACAACAACAAGCTCTATGCCTTACTCCCTGCCAATGAGGACGGAGATGTTTTCTATTCTCATCAGGGACTCACCTATGCCGGACTGCTCACTACCGGACACGCCTCAGCAGAAAATATCTGTCAGGTTTTCGTTGCCATCAACACATACCTGAAACAGGCAGGTTTCCGGAAGTGCATCTACAAACCGATACCCTGGATTTACCAGCAACTGCCAGCCGAAGAAGACCTCTATGCTCTCTTCAAGGAATGCCGGGCGCAAATCTGCGCCAGAAACATTGCGGCTGTCATCGACCTGAAGCATCCGCTGAAATGGTATAATATCAGAAAATCGGGCGCAAGGAAAGCCCTGGGAAAAGGAATCTTCATTGAAGAAAGTGAGGATTACGAAACGTTTTGGAGCATTTTAACCGAAAACCTGATGAACACCTATCAGGCTCATCCTGTTCATACCTTGCAAGAGATGAGCAGACTGAAAACATCTTTCCCTTACAATATCAAACTGTATGTTGCCCGAGAAGAATCTGGCAAGATGCTAGGCGGAACCGTTCTGTACATCAGCAGAAAAGTGGTTCACACGCAGTATATTTCCGCATCAGAAGAGGGAAAAAAGGCGCATGCACTCGATGCTTTGTTTCTGAATCTCATTAATATAAGGTATAAGGATTTTGATTATTTCGATTTCGGAACATCTAATGAAGAAGGAGGAAAGGTGCTCAACACCAGCCTCATCTACCAGAAAGAAGGTTTCGGAGGAAGAGGCGTGGTTTACGACACCTATGAATGGACAGTATAAAGAGAAATCCCGAAGTTCACACGATAGTGAGTTTCGGGATTTCTGCCTTTTACAAGAGTATAACTGTCACACCACGAGCAGCTTGCGCACCCATAACCAGAGCCTGCTCGATATCGGCAGTCTTGGAAGGACCACTGATGAAAGTACCGAAATTGTACTTCGGATCCATCTCAATACGGGCATAAGCCTCATGCATATTGTTCACAATCTTCTTTTTTTCGAGGAATATCACAAGGTATTCCGAGATGAAAAGCACCGCTTTCTCCTTCATGGTCTGAGGAATCCAGACGCAGCCATTCTCAGCAACCCCCACTTCACCACGAACAATACCCACATCAGTACCATTCAGGTCATTAGCCTCAGTCACCGTATCAGGATTCTTCTGGGCAATCGTGATTTCTGGCAGATGAGAGGCAAAGACCTTGGCTTCCGAATAAGCCTTCTTCACCAGCTCATCCAGACTCTCACCCTCCTTCGCTTCTATCACATGACCACCTACCGATTCCGTCATCTCAATAAACTGTTTCAGCGTATCCTCATACTGGATACCCTTCACATCTACGGCAGGCATATCGAATTGAACATGCGTATTCTTGCGCAACTTGTTCAGGAAATCTTCTTTCTTCATTTTACTTTTCCCTCCTTCCATAATTGATGAAAACTCTTCTTGGCAAACTCAGGCATGGCGTGACCGATGCCCCAGGCATTCCAATTGCTGAAGTGCGTACAGCATTCAGGAACCAGATTGACAAGCGGAGCAAACTTCAGGGCTGTGGTGTAGAGCGCAGGACGGTCGAAGAGATACTTCATACCATTCGACATCGCCTTCTTCACAGGATCTGCCTTGCCCAACTTCTCCAGACTCTGGCGCCATACGTAAATCTGCGAACCTGGTCCTACCTTGGAAGGACAGACATTGTCGCAAGACAAGCACAAGGTGCAGGCAGAAACATTGTCGCTGTACTTCTGAGGATTCTTCAGCATACCCAGGTTCACACCAATAGGACCCGGTATAAAATAGGTGTAACTGTAACCGCCTGAACGACGATAAACCGGACAGGTATTCATGCAGGCTCCGCAACGCATGCATTTCAAAGTCTGCCAATGGTCCTTATCGGCGAGAATATCGCTTCTGCCATTATCCACCAGCACCACATGCATCTCGGCACCCGGACGAGCCTGGCGGAAATGAGAAGTGAAGGCGGTGGTAGGCTGACCGGTTCCGCAGCGGCAAAGCAGACGCTGGAATACAGCCAATGACTTATAATCAGGAACCAGTTTCTCAATACCCATCGCTACGATATGGAGCTTAGGCATGGAAGTAGTCATATCCGCATTACCCTCATTGGTGCAAACCACGCAATCGCCGGTAGCAGCCACACCGAAGTTACATCCGGTCATACCTGCTCCAGCTTCCATAAACTGGTCGCGGAGATGATGACGGGCACAGCGGGTCAGGTAAGTAGGATCGTAGTTGCCGATTTCCTTGGAGATACCCTTCTCCTCGAACATCTTACCTACCTCCTCACGCTTCAGGTGGATGGCAGGCATCACGATATGGCTAGGCTTCTGACCCAGAAGCTGGATGATGCGCTCACCCAGGTCTGTCTCTACCACGTCAATGCCGTGCTGCTCCAGATAAGGATTCATCTCGCACTCCTCGGTGAGCATCGACTTCGACTTCACCATCTTCTTCACGTTATGGTCTTTCAGAATACCGAGCACAATCTCATTGAATTCCTGCGCATCCTTTGCCCAGTGAACCTTTACCCCGCGGCTCTCCAGATTCTTGGAAAACATATCGAGATAATCGGCAAGATGGGTAATCGTGTGCATCTTGATTTCAGACGCATGCTCGCGGAGATCTTCCCACTCAGGAAGTCCCTGCGCCATTCTATCTCTTTTCTGACGAACAGACCAGAAGGTAGCATCGTGCCAGGTGGTCTTCTCTACATTCTGCGTAAACTTCGCAGCTCTCTTGGAATGTTCTGTACTCATAGTCCTGCAGCTAATATTTGAACAACATGAATAAACTTGATCGGCATCTTCTCCTTCTTGGCGATTCCCGCCATGTGCATCAGGCAGGAAGAATCCGGACCCGTTACATACTCAGCACCTGTAGCCATGTGGCGCTTGATCTTGTCCTCGCCCATACGGGTAGAAACGGCAGGTTCCTCAATAGAGAACATACCGCCGAATCCGCAGCACTCATCCTTACGCTCCGGTTCGTGGATGGTAATACCTTCCACCATATTTAATAAGTCAATGATTTTGTTGAAAGGCTTGATGTGGCGCTCAGAAGGAGATGACAATCCCAGTTCGCGCACACCGTGGCAACTGTTGTGTACACTCACCACATGCGGGAACTTGCCCGGCACATGATCCACCTTCAGCACATCGTGAAGGAACTCCACAACATCCATGATTTTCTTTGAGGAAATACACTCGTGCTTACCCTCAAGGATTTTAGGATAATACACCTTTACGTAAGCAGCACATGAGGCAGAAGGAGCTACGATATAATCGTAATCCTTGAACAGCTCATCAAATGTCTCTATGACCTTCTCCGACTTGTCCTGAAAACCGGCATTAGCCATTGGTTGGCCGCAGCAAGTCTGTTTTTCGGGATAACCCACGTCTAGTCCGTAATGCTTAAGCAACTTGTATGTAGCCACACCCGCTTCAGGGTAAAGGGCATCCACATAACAAGGGACGAATAATCCGACTTTCATTGTTGTTATATTTATCTTGTTTGCTATTTGTTTATTCTTTTTCTACATGACTAAAAGCCGCTGCAAAAGTAACAAAAAAATAGTAATAATAAAAGATTTTAGGGAAGAAATTATGAGATTTGATGTTATTTAACTGTAAAGAATTGCAGAAAATTTGGAATAATCAAATAAATAGCGTAACTTTGCATCTAGAAATAGAGTGTCTACCATTTGTGAACTAAGCCAAATACAGTTTAGTTGCTAAAAACATAAATAACAAGACATATAAAGAACAAACTTATAGTTATATTTAATGATGAAGAAACAGCTTAAGAAAGTCCTCGTTCTGGGTTCCGGTGCTTTGAAGATCGGCCAGGCAGGTGAGTTTGACTATTCCGGTTCGCAGGCTCTCAAGGCTTTGCGCGAGGAGGGTATTAGTTCCGTCCTCATTAATCCAAACGTTGCTACAATTCAGACAAGTGAAGGTATTGCTGACAAGGTTTATTTCTTGCCGGTGACACCTTTTTTTGTAACTGAAATTATCAAGAAGGAGCGCCCAGACGGCATCATGCTGGCTTGGGGTGGCCAGACGGGTTTGAACGTTGGTACAGAACTTTACCTCAACGGTGTGCTCAAGGAGTACGGTGTGGATGTGTTGGGTACTTCGGTAGAGGCTATCATGAACACGGAAGACCGCGACCTCTTCGTAAAGGAGCTTAACAAGGTTGACCTCAAGGTTCCTGTAAGCCACGCTTGCGAGAACATGGAGGAGGCTGTGGCTGCGGCACGCAACATCGGCTACCCTATCATGATCCGTTCTGCCTACGCGCTGGGTGGTCTCGGTTCTGGTGTCTGCAAGACCGAAGAGGAGTTTAAGGAGATTGCTGAATCTGCCTTCACTTTCGCACCTCAGGTGCTTGTTGAGGAGAGCCTGAAGGGATGGAAGGAGATTGAGTTCGAGTGCATCCGTGATGCTAACGACCGTTGCTTCACCGTTGCCTCTATGGAAAACTTCGACCCACTGGGTATTCACACAGGTGAATCTATCGTTGTGGCTCCAACCTGTTCTCTTACCGACGAGCAGGTGAAGATGTTGCAGGACATCGCCGTGAAGTGCGTCCGTCACCTCAACATCGTGGGTGAGTGCAACATCCAGTATGCTTTCAACGCTGAGACCAACGACTACCGTATCATCGAGATCAATGCTCGCTTGAGCCGTTCTTCTGCCCTCGCATCTAAGGCTACCGGTTATCCGCTCGCCTTCGTTGCTGCCAAGATTGCCCTCGGTTATACGCTCGACCAGATTGGTGAGATGGGTACTCCTAACTCAGCTTATGTGGCTCCATCACTCGACTATATGATCTGTAAGATTCCTCGTTGGGACCTTACCAAATTTGCCGGTGTAAGCCGCAAGATTGGTTCTTCCATGAAGTCTGTAGGCGAAATCATGTCTATCGGCCGTTCATTCGAGGAGATGCTCCAGAAGGGTCTCCGTATGATTGGTCAGGGAATGCACGGTTTCGTAGGCAACGACCACACCAAGTTTAATAACTTGGATGAGGAACTTTCTAACCCTACCGACCTCCGTATCTTCGCCATCGCCCAGGCTTTGGAGGAAGGTTACACCATCGAGCGCATCGAGGAGTTGACCAAGATTGATCCTTGGTTCATCGAGCGCATGAAGAATATCGTAGATTACAAGCACAAGCTTTCTGAATATAATACTCTGGAGGAGATTCCTGCCGAGGTATTGCGCGAGGCTAAGGTATTGGGCTTCTCTGACTTCCAGATTGGCCGCTTCGTATTGAAGACCAAAGATACCAACATGGAGAAGGAGGTGCTGGCTGTTCGTGCCCTGCGCAAGAAGCTGAACATTCTTCCTGCCGTAAAGCGCATCCCTACTGTGGCAAGCGAGCATCCTGACCTCACCAACTATCTCTACATGACATACGCTGTAGAGGGTTACGACATCAACTACTACAAGAACGAGAAGTCTGTCATCGTTCTCGGTTCGGGTGCTTACCGCATCGGTTCTTCCGTAGAGTTCGACTGGTGTTCAGTAAACGCCATCAATACAGCCCGCAAGTTGGGTTACAAGTCAATCATGATCAACTACAACCCGGAGACCGTATCTACCGACTACGATATGTGCGACCGTCTCTACTTCGATGAGCTTTCATTCGAGCGTGTACTCGATGTCATCGACCTGGAGTCACCACGTGGTGTGATTGTTTCTGTGGGTGGTCAGATTCCAAACAACCTGGCTATGAAGCTTCATCGCCAGTCTGTGCCAATTCTGGGTACATCTCCTGTCAACATCGACCGTGCCGAGAACCGCGGTAAGTTCTCTGCCATGCTCGATAAGTTGGGTATCGACCAGCCTAAGTGGAGCGCCCTCACATCAATGGAGGATGTCCAGAAGTTCATCGACGAGGTAGGCTATCCTGTTCTCGTTCGTCCTTCCTACGTTCTTTCCGGTGCAGCCATGAACGTTTGCCACGATGATGATGAGTTGCGTCGCTTCCTGGAGGCAGCTTCTGAGGTTTCTAAGGAATACCCAGTAGTTATCTCTCAGTTTATGACAGAGACCAACGAGATTGAGTTCGATGGTGTTGCCCAGAACGGTGAGATTGTAGAGTATGGTATTTCAGAGCACGTAGAGTATGCTGGTGTTCACTCTGGTGACGCAACCATGACCTTCCCTGCCCAGCAGATTTCCTTCGCTACAGCCCGTCAGATCAAGAAGATTTCACGTGCCATCGCCAAGGAGCTCAACATCTCTGGTCCTTTCAATATCCAGTACCTGGCTAAGGGTCGTGATGTAAAGGTAATCGAGTGTAACCTCCGTGCATCCCGTTCGTTCCCATTCGTAAGCAAGGTATTGAAGCGCAACTTCATCGAAACGGCTACCCGCATCATGCTCGATGCTCCATATCAGAAACCGGATAAGTCTGCTTTCGATATCGACCGTATGGGTGTGAAGGCATCCCAGTTCTCATTCGCCCGCTTGCAGAACGCCGACCCAGTTTTGGGTGTGGATATGAGTTCTACCGGTGAGGTAGGCTGTATGGGTGATACTTTCGAAGAGGCATTGCTCAACTCATTGATTGCTACCGGCTACAAGATTCCTTCGAAGGACAAGGGCATCATGCTTTCAAGCGGTGGTGCCAAGGAGAAGGCTTCTCTGCTCGATGCTGCACAGGCGCTGGTGAAGAACGGTTACACCATCTATGCTACAGCCGGTACAGCGAAGTTCCTCAACGAGAACAACGTGAAGGCTACAGCCGTAGGATGGCCTGATGAGGACCAAAAGGATCTTCCTAACGTGATGCAGATGATTGCCGACCACAAGTTCGACCTCATCGTCAACATCCCTAAGAATCACACCAAGCGTGAGTTGACCAATGGTTACAGAATCCGTCGTGGCGCCATCGACCACAACATTCCTCTGTTCACCAATGCCCGTCTGGCTTCAGCCTTCATCGAGGCATTCTGCACATTGAGCCAGGATCAGCTTCAGATCAAGAGCTGGCAGGAGTACGAGTAATCGCACGCGGGAATAATTTTTATCTCACGCAGATTGCGAAGATTACGCAGATATTTATAAAATACGCCCTGTAAGGCAAGGCACAAGTTCTAGATTGTGCCCAAGCCTTACAGGGCTTTTTTTATTCCCGGCAATGAGAAAAAGGAGCTGAAATGATGGCTTTCTCATTATTTTATTGTACCTTTGCAAACAGAAATAAGAATAAAACATGATAGTTTGTATAGCAGAGAAACCGAGTGTGGCTAAGGATATCGCCCGAATCATCGGGGCTACCACGGCACGCGACGGTTATATGGAAGGTAATGGTTACCAAGTAACATGGACCTTCGGCCACCTTTGTGAGCTGAAGGAACCGGATGATTATACTCCGATGTGGAAACATTGGAGCCTTTCGGCGTTGCCGATGATTCCACAGCGATTCGGTATCAAGCTCATCAACGATGAAGGCATCAAGAAGCAGTTTGCTACCATCGAGAAACTGATGCAGGCTGCCGACACCATCATCAACTGCGGTGACGCCGGACAGGAAGGAGAGCTTATCCAGAGATGGGTGATGCAGAAAGCGCAGGCGAAATGCCCCGTCAAGAGATTGTGGATTTCTTCCATGACCGATGAAGCCATCAAGCAGGGCTTCCAGGAACTGAAAGACCAGGGGGAATATCAGTCACTCTATCTTGCCGGACTTTCCCGTGCCATCGGCGACTGGATTCTCGGCATGAACGCTACCCGACTTTACACATTGAAATATGGACAGAATCGACAGGTGCTCAGCATCGGCCGGGTGCAGACCCCTACCCTTGCCCTCATCGTAAACCGCCAGAAGGAAATCGACAACTTCGTTTCCGAACCTTACTGGGTACTCGCCACCATCTATCGCGACACCCAGTTTACGGCAACCAGCGGCAAGTTTACCAGCAAAGAGGAAGGCGAGAAGGCTTTCAGCACCATCGCCGGCAAACCCTTCACCGTTACGGATGTAAGCAAGAAAAAGGGAAACGAGGCGCCACCTCATCTCTACGACCTCACCTCACTGCAGGTAGATTGCAACAAGAAGTTTGCCTACTCTGCCGATATTACGCTGAAGCTCATCCAGAGTCTCTACGAGAAGAAGTACACCACTTATCCTCGTGTAGATACCCAGTTCCTGACCGACGATATCTATCCGAAATGTCCGCAGATTCTGAACGGTGTGAGCCAGGCAAAGATAGCCAGTCAGCAGAAATACCTCCCACTCATCCAGCAACTCGCAGCCACCGGCAAGAAGTTGCCGAAGAGCAAGAAGGTATTCGATAACAGCAAGGTAACCGATCACCACGCCATCATCCCAACCGGAGTTCCGCCAACCGGACTCACCGATATGGAGGCGAATGTCTATGATCTCATCGCCAAGCGATTCATCAGCGTGTTCTATCCGGACTGTAAATTCTCTACCACCACCGTATTGGGCGAAGTCATCAACGAAGACGGACCAAAACCGGAGAAGATAGAGTTCAAGGTAAGCGGTAAGGAGATTCTCGAACCGGGCTGGCGAGTAGTCTATGCCAAGGATACGAAGAATGCCGATGACGACGATGCAGATAACGCCAACGGAAACGCAGACTCTGGAAACGGCGCCAAGAAGGAAGTGGTAGAAGAAAGAACCCTCCCATCCTTCACAAAAGGCGAATCGGGAGAACATCAGCCTACCCTGACGGAGAAATGGACCACGCCACCTAAGTATTATACCGAGGCAACCCTGCTGCGTGCGATGGAGACAGCCGGTAAATTCGTAGAAGACGAAGAACTTCGTGCAGCATTGAAGGAGAACGGAATCGGCAGACCTTCCTCCCGTGCCGGCATCATCGAGACCCTCTTCAAGCGCCACTACATCCGTCGCCAGCGCAAGAATCTGATGGCAACCCCGACAGGCATCGAACTCATTGACACCATCCATGAGGAACTGCTGAAGAGTTGCGAACTGACCGGTATCTGGGAGAAGAAGCTCCGCGACATCGAGCACAAGACCTACGATCCTGCCGACTTCATCAACGGACTGAAAGAACAGATCAACAAGATTGTCATCGATGTATTGTCAGACAACAGCAACCGGAGAGTGACCATCATGACAGAGGAAGACCTCAAGAAGAAACCGGCTGCCAAGAAACCGGCTGCCCGAAAGGCTCCAGCCAAGAAAGCCGATAAGGCAGCAGCACAGAATGCAGATTCTCAGAATGCTCCTGCTCAGCCGGCTCCAGCTGCCGACCTAATGGTTGGCAAACCATGTCCGCTCTGCGGCAAGGGCGTCATCATCAAGGGCAAGACCGCCTATGGCTGCAGCAACTGGAAGGCAGGCTGCCAATATCGTCAGCCATTCTCGCAGATGTAAATCAATATGAAACAAATAAGATTTTATCAAATCATAACAGCAATCAGCTGCCTCTTTCTGATAAGTTGCGGCATTGAACAGAACCTGAAGAAAGCAGACAAGCATCTTTCTTTAGGCGAATACTACGATGCGGCAACCCAATATAAAAAGGTGTACACCAAGACACCTACCAAAGAGCGGACTGCCCGGGGCAAGGTGGCCCTGAAGATGGCACGCTGCTATGATAAAATCAACAGTACGCCGAAGGCACTGGCAGCCTACAGCAATGCCATCCGATACAAGCAGGCAGACCTCAACGACCGCCTGGCTTACGCCCGGCTTCTCCTGAAGAACGGAAGTTACAGACAGGCTGCCAAGGAATTCGAATTCCTGCTCGATTCCATGCCCAACAACGTGCTAGTAAAGAACGGGCTCGAATCGGCACAGAAAGCCCCAATCTGGAAGAAGGAAGGAAGCCGGTACAAGGTAAAGCGGATGGATGTTTTCAACTCCCGAAGAGACGACTATTCGCCGATGTTCCTCAGCGATGACAACAGTCAGCTCTATTTCACCTCAACCCGCAACGAAGCCCAGGGCAGCGACCTGAACGGAGTGACAGGAACGAAATCTGCCGACATCTTCTTCTCTGAAAAGAACGACAAAGGCAAATGGAGCAAGCCGGAAGCCATCGGAACCGGTCTCAATACCGACTACGAAGAGGGCGCATGCTGCTTTACCCCAGACGGCAAGCAGATGTACCTCACCCAGTGTGCCACCGATCCCACTTCGCCCCGCTTAGCCCAGATAGTAACCTCCAACCGCTCAGATGCAGCCTGGAGCAAGCCTACGAATCTGGAAATCAGCAAAGATACACTCAGCTGTTTTGCCCATCCAGCCATCTCCCCTGATGGCGAATGGCTCTATTTCGTATCAGACATGCCGGGCGGAAAGGGCGGTCTCGACATCTGGCGAGTGCGCATCACTCCTGCCGGACTGGGCGGCGTAGAGAACCTGGGCGAACCTATCAACACACCAGGCGATGAGATGTTCCCTACCTTCCGTCCTAACGGCGACTTTTACTTCAGCAGCAACGGTCATGTGGGAATGGGCGGACTCGACATCTATATCGCCAAAGTAAATTCCATCACCCGGAAATATGAACTCACCCACCCCGGCTATCCGCTGAATACAGAAGCCGATGACTTCGGAATGACTTTCGAGGGTCTCCACAACCAGGGTTTCTTCTGCTCTAACAGAAAAGACGGAAGAGGCTACGATCATATCTACTCCTTCGAGAATCCGGAGATTGTTACCACAATGAAGGGATGGGTTTACGAGAAAGACGGTTATGAACTGCCTGCCGCAGAGGTCAGAATCGTAGGCAACGACGGAACGAACAGGAAACTATCCGTCAAGGGCGACGGTTCGTTTGTCCTCCCTATCAATCCGCATGTCGACTACCTGGTGATGGCATCCTGCAAAGGCTACCTCAACCACAAGGAAGAACTTCGGGTTGATTCGGCTAAAGAGAGTAAGGAATACGTGCTCCAGTTCCCGCTGGCTTCCATCACAGCCCCTGTACTCATCGACAACATCTTCTACGATTTCGACAAGGCAACCCTTACCGAAGCCAGTACAACAGCCCTCGACCAGCTGGTAACGCTGCTGAAAGAGAACCCGCACGTTACCATCGAACTCAGCGCCCATTGCGACTACAAGGGAAACAGCGAATATAACAAGCATCTGTCTCTGCGCCGCGCCCAATCGGTAGTAGACTATCTGATAAAACACGGCATAGAGAAAGAGCGCCTCACCCCTGTGGGCTACGGCAAGGAGAAGCCGAAGAATGTGCGCAAGAAACTTACCGAGAAGTATCCTTGGCTCAAGGAAGGCGATGTGCTCAACGAAGAATTTATCCTGAAGCAGAGCAAGGAGCATCAGGAAATCTGCAACCAGCTGAACCGCCGAACCGAGTTCAAAGTGCTCCGCACTACCTATAAATTGTTTTAGAAGCCGATATCATAAGCATAGGTGCTCTACTGAAAAAGTAGCAGCACCTATTTGTTTTTCTATATTCAGCAATATTAAATCTTCGTTCATCGACGCTGAATGTCCGTTCAGCGACGTTGAATATCCGTTCAGCGACGTTGAATATCCGTTCAGCGACGTTGAACGGAGATTTCAAGAGCATAAAGATGATATTTATAGTAATAAAAAACTCTTTCTATTAGCACTAAAAACTATTCTGCTAATAGAAAGAGTTGATCATTCATACAATTGATATCAGGGAAGAAGCCTACTGACGTGCATCAGCCAGTTCATTATATCCCCAAACCATGATGAGGACAACGAAGCCAGCCAGCACCATCAGGAGATTCTGAGAGTGGGCGATGGAATCTGCCACATGCGTAAGAACACGCGAACCGGAAAGGAGAAAATCTATCTTCATAGAGAAAAGCCATCCCTGAATCTGCTCCCATCCCTGACAGACTACTGCTATGATGATGCCTGCTGCCACACAGGCTGCCGTCCATAAATGTTCCAGACGCTGGCGCTTAACCAGCGACATCGCTGTACCAGTTTCGGGTAAAGCCGGCAAGGCCTGCATCACCCTGTCGGAGAATCCGTCATCAGGAATCTCTGACATCTGGCAATCGGAAAAGAACATCTGTAAGAGTTCTTCATCCTGAGGGTCCAACGGTTCCCCTTTCATGCTCTCCAACTTCTTATCATTTATCTTATCGGTCATAACCATTCTTTTTTAAGTAACTTGCAAGTTTCTGTTTTCCACGAGAGAGATGCGACTTAATGGTGCCTTGCGCCATTCCCGTCACTTCTACAATCATATCTATAGAGAGACCATCCATCAGCTGCAGCGTGATGCATGTACGTTCGTTCTCGCTCAATATCCGCAGGGCATTGAGTAAATCCATCTTCAGTCCGGTATTCACTCCCTGCGCATTCTGTCGGGCAACCGCCGGCGTATCGATATCCTGCGTTTCCTTATAACTGCGGGTATAATCATACCACACATTATAGGCGATACGATAAAGCCAAGTGGAAAAGCTGGCTGTACCCCTGAAACCCGACAGATGGGTATAAGCCTTCACAAAGGTATCCTGCGCCAAGTCGTCACTCAGCTGCGCATCCCCCAGCGTCTGCCGTAGGAAGAACCCTCGAATGGGTGACTGATACTTCCTGACCAGCAAGTCGAACGACTTGCGGTCATGAAGCATCACCACCTTCGTGACGAGAGAAATATCGGATAACTTTTCCACTATATATTAACTAATAATTGTTGTTTGATTTTTATACCGGAGTTCCATTATAACCTGTGCCCTGATCGCCATGGCGGTTTCTCCACCAATCCTTGATGGCTGGAAGCGAACCTATGAGGGTCTGTCCCAATCCATAGAAGAAGACCAGGGCTCCGATGCCAGCCAGGAAATCAGCATCCCACCAGGCAAACATGGCGCACAAACCGGCTCCCAGGAAGGCATTTCTCAATCCACGCTTTACCAGATACTCATCGCTCTGCTTGTCTATCGGCCGGTCGCTTTCCGGAACATTGATGCCCTTCTCCATCGCCATCTCCGCCAGTTTCATCCGGTCGTTGTGGCGGCGAATCAGATATCTGATAACCAGAAATACGATGATCAGCGGAGCAAAGACAAACAGCAGACCGAAGATGATACAGAAGATGATCATAACAGCCAGCGCTCCGCCACCAAATACCGAACCGATGAAATCGAACGGATCATCATAGTTGTCTAAACTGTATTTAGAATGAACAGACTTATTATCATTCTCATCATAATCATCATAGTTGGCCGAATCTGTACTGGTTGTATCAGAATAAGCCTCCAACGCCTCGTCGTCTTTATCCTTCGAAGCAGATGGCTGTGCGGCAGATGCAGGAGCAGCCTTTGGGTCTACCTGTTGGGTAGTTGGATGATAACGATGTTTTGGAGCAGAAGACGCCAAAGACACTTGGGTGGCTCCGATGCTCATAACGAGCGCTAATGCCAATATTGCTTTCTTCATATCATTATTTTTTATTGTTTTACCTTGTTATTTGAAAAATTTCTGCTTCTTAGACGCATCTCTTCGCGATTTAGTTGCAAAGAAACGAAAAATTTCTTATTTTTGCAAACAAATTAAAGAAAAAGAAACAGAATGAAGACATTACCTGAAGATTTCAGAACATATACGCAGGCACTGATGGGCGAAAAGCTGTATCAGCGTCTGGAGCATGCTATCATTGAAGAGGAGGCACCAACCAGTATCCGCATCAATCCTTTTAAATGCAAGGATGCTGATGGCGAACCGATTCCCTGGTGTCCGGAAACCGGACGTTATCTCTCTACGCGTCCCGGATTCACCTTCGATCCGCTGCTGCATGCCGGCTTATATTATGTACAGGAAGCCTCATCTATGTTTGTAGATATGGCTATCCGACAGTACGTAAAAGAACCGGTGATGATGCTGGATCTCTGTGCTGCCCCTGGCGGAAAGTCGACAGCCGTAAGGGCTGCCTTGCCGGAAGGGAGTCTGCTCTTCAGCAACGAACCGATGCGCACCCGCTCACAGATTCTTGCCGAAAACGTACAGAAGTTCGGTCATCCGGATATGATTGTTACCAACAACTATCCCCGCGATTACAAGAAATCTAAGTTGCAGTTTGATGTGATTCTTACCGATGTTCCCTGCTCCGGCGAAGGAATGTTCCGCAAAGATGAAGGGGCTATCGGCGAATGGAGTACCCAGAATGTGAACAACTGCTGGCAGCTGCAGCGCGAAATCGTATCGGATATATGGAACTGTCTGAAGCCAGGCGGTATCCTGATTTACTCTACCTGCACCTTCAATGCGCACGAAGATGAGGAAAACGTGGACTGGATATGCGAAGAACTTGGCGCAGAAGTGATGGCACTGGAGGGTGTAGAAGATGCATGGAACATCACCCGCAACCTCACGGGCACCGACTTCCCTGTTTACCGATTTATTCCTGGCGTTTCGCGAGGCGAAGGTCTGTTTATGGCGATACTGAAGAAAGAGGCCGAATGGGAAGCCGGCTCACCAGCCAAGGAGAACAGGAAGGATAAGAAGAAGAAAGACAAGAAGGTGGCTAAAGGAAAGGGACCGGAGATTCCGGACGGCTGGCTGAAGGCTGATACGGAATGGATGCCTGCAGAGAGCAACGAGACGGTTTACGCCATTCCGGGCAGATGGAAAGACATCTACAACCAGGCTGAAAAGAACCTGAAGGTGCTGCATGCAGGTGTGAAACTGGGAACAGACAAGGGAAAGGGTCTCATTCCCGACCAGGCTCTCGCTCTCTCTACGATGCTCAACAAAGATCACTTCCCACAGGTGGAGTTATCCTACGATGATGCCATCCGCTACCTTCGCAAGGAGGCTGTGAATCTGCCTGCCGATACGCCTAAGGGGTATGTTCTGATAACCTACAGACAGGTTCCGATAGGCTGGGAAAAGAACATTGGCAACCGTGCCAACAACCTCTATCCGCAGGAGTGGAAGATCAAGAGTAGCCATATTCCGGAAGAACAGTTTACAGTTAACAGTTTATAGTTTATGCTCATCATCATCGCCTGTATATCCAAAGTGCATAGAGCTATCGGGTACAAGAACCGGTTGCTCTACGCCATCCCATCGGACATGACCCGATTTCGTATGCTTACAACCGGACATACGATCATCATGGGCAGGAAGACATTTGAGTCGCTGCCTAACGGAGCCTTGCCCAACCGCCGTAATATTGTTATCTCGAAGACAAGAGAGCAGATAACAGGGTGCGAAGTATACACCTCTCTGGAAGAAGCGCTGGCAGCAAGAAAAGAAACGGTTGGAAGCAAAGAAGCTTCAGATGAATGTTTCATCATCGGAGGAGCCAGCATATATGAACAGGCTTTGCCTTTTGCAGACAAGCTTTATCTCACAATCATAGAAAAGGAACCTGAACATGCCGATACCTTCTTTCCGGAAATCAATCCGGCAGAATGGGAAGTGACAGAAAAAGAAATGAGGAATGAAAACGGCTTACCGTTCACATTCCTCACCCTTTATAGAAGGCAGTAATCCCGCAGGGAGCTACTGCTTTTTTCTTTTTATATCTTATTTCTCTGCTGCAGCCTCCTCATCAGTTTCCTCTTCATCATCGTTGAAACTCTTGAGATCCTGCATAGAAAGCTGGCGGTTGATAGATGCATTGAAAGAGATGATGGTCTCGCTGCGAGACAATCCCAGTGGCTGCAACTTATCATGGATGATTTCCAGGAGATGGTGGTTGTTCAGCGCATAAATCTTGATAAACATATCAAAACCACCTGTAGTATAGTGACACTCTACAACCTCAGGAATCTTCTTCAACTCCTCTACAACCTGGTCAAACTTCTCAGGCTCCTTAAGATAGAGTCCCATATAAGCACAAGTTTCGTAACCTATCTTTTCTGGGTCAATGATGAATTGTGAACCCTTGATGATACCAAGATTTGTAAGTTTAGCAACACGCTGATGAATGGCAGCACCGCTCACGTTGCAAGCGCGTGCCACTTCCAAAAATGGAATACGGGCATCCTGAGAAATCAGCTTCAGAATCTGCCTATCTAATGAATCTAAAATTTGTTTTGACATAATACTAATAATTTGCTTGCAAAGATAATACAAAAAATTAACAAAAGCAATTTTTTAAGAGAAAAACATGATAAATTAATATTATTTTCCTTTTTCTGTGGCAGAATAACTGATTTTTAGTGCTTTTGCCTGGCGCAAAGCCTGCTTTACGTCGGTTATCACACCCATCTTTGTCTCTTGGTCTGCTTTGATTGATACGGTCATCAGCTTCTGGTCTTCCGGCGACATACGCTTCTTTTCTGCCGAAATGTAATCCATCACTTCGGGAGCCGAAGCAAACTTATCATTCAACTGAATCTGGGTACCGGTACCATACTTTGCCTGCATCTCTTTGGTTGGCTTACCTATATAAATATGGCTCACCGCCGATTTCTTGGTCAGGCGGGTGAGTTCCTTGCCTTGTGGCAAACGGCAGTCTACCTTCAAGGTAACCTGGCGCATGTGGGTAACAATCATAAAGAAGAACAGTACGGAGAAAATGAGGTCTGGCAGAGAAGATGTATTCAACCCTGGCACTTCATGCGATTTCTTATGAAAATTCATCATTGTTTACCTCCTTTCTGCTGTTCAGTAGCTGTTTCTGCCGATTTTTCTTCCCCTTGCTTTTCTTCAGCATTGGCATCAACACGCTGGTCGGTTTGAGTCATTGCGTTGGCATACGACTCTGTGATGCGCTGCGGACAGATGTTGCGCACCTGTTCTTTCTGGTCATTGTTCAAGAGGGCATAATCCCTGTGATATTTCTTCTGGGCTGTTTCGTTGCGCAGCTGGCTATATGCTTCCATCAGCTGATTCTGCATCTGGAAATAGAGATTATAGTCGGCATCGCGGTCACTCTCGATAGAGATGAGATGTTTCTTGCCCAGGCGGTGTACAAAGCGGATGGTTTCTTCCTTGAGCTGGCTCACCTGCATCGGCTTACCGTTGACCAAAAGCGTATCGCCAGCCGTCAGGCGCAGCGCCATGAGGTTAGCCTTGTCTACCACCGACTGCTGCTGTTCCTTCTTCTGCGGTTCAGGTGAAGGGAGTTGGCGCAACAGTCCCTTATCCACATCCATCGACGTGGTGACAAGGAAGAATATCAACAGCATGAACGAGATGTCGGCTGTAGATGTGGTATTCAGTCCCGGGGGTTCGTGTTGCTTCCTTCTAATCAGCATATTTAATCCTTATTTATAGAATAGAGAGCCCAAAGCACTCACTTTAGTTTTTCTTCCGAATATAACGTGTGGCACCGAAACAGACGGCACCGATTCCTGCCACCAGCATCAGGAGCGATGTGATGACAAACATATCTGAAAGCTTGAGCCAGAGCCAGTCGGCATAATTCTCGCCATTGATGAGCATCGGAGCAGAACCGCCCAAAAAGAAGGTAAGCAGCAAAACTGCCAAAGTTCCGATCCATGTGATGCGGAAGATGCGACGCACGGGAATGCCATTCACTACAGCCTCCGACTTGCTGCTGCGATAATCTCTGATCATCGAAAAGACTGCCAGACCTGTACCTTCTATCAGGAAGAGCCACATCAGCAGGATGAGCACATCGGTAAAGAGAGGCGCATTAAAGTCGGGGTTCTCTTCGAAAGGCAAATCGTAGCCTACCAAAAAGAACAGACCGAAAACCAGCACCGCCAGTCCTATCATGATATAGAACACCTGCTGCGATATCTTTTCGGCCGACTTCGTCTTCTGCTTTGAAAATTGAAATTTAACCATTTCTCTCTTCGTTTATTTATTCTTGGCAATAATATCCATTAAAGTAACCGCCGACTCCTCCATCTGGCTTGTCAGGTGCTCCACCTTAGAAAGGATGTAGTTATAGAAAACCTGAAGGATGAGGGCTACGATGATACCGAAGATGGTAGTAATCAGCGCCACCTTCATACCCGAAGCCACGATGGTAGGACTGATATCTCCCGCCTGCTGAATCTGGTCGAAAGCCATCACCATACCAATCACCGTACCCAGGAATCCGAGGGAAGGAGCCATGGCGATGAAGAGCTTGATCCAGGAGCATCCCTTCTCCAGGTTGGCAGCCTGCACGGTACCATATCCACTTACCGAGCGCTCGATATCATCGAGATGCTCATCTATATGCATCAATCCCTGATAGCAGATAGAAGCTACAGGTCCACGGGTATTGCGGCAAAGTTCCTTGGCGCCTTCCACATCCCCTGCCTCTACCTTCTGGTCGATATCCTGCATCAGTTTCTTGGCATTGATTTCAGAAAGGCTGAGATAGATGATGCGCTCGATACAGAAAGCCATACCCACGATGAGGGCGATGGCAACGAGAGACATAAATCCCGCATTACCCTCTATAAACTTTGTCTTAAGAGCTTGATGAAATCCCATGTTCTCTTCTTGAGCCATCATAGGCAGAGAACACATCCATGTGAAAACCAATATTGCAAAACGTGCAATAGCTGTATTTTTCTTCATATACTTTATTATATATATAAAAGCGGAAAGAGGGGGATTCGAACCCCCGAACCGGTTTTGCCGGTTACACGCTTTCC
>ERZ779852.837-NODE-837-length-31578-cov-5.419027_pt1 | contig 31578 bp, 10 predicted proteins | sample MGYA00511559_ERZ779852 | MGnify/ENA primary metagenome ERZ779852 (study PRJEB29588, sample SAMEA2157977) | human gut metagenome | biome: human gut; feature: human-associated habitat; material: faeces | place: Denmark | collected 2008/2010 ...
TGCTACAAAAGTAGCGATTAATATCGGATTGGGCGCATTATCCGCCTATACCTATCTTTTAAATGGTATTAAACTGTTGTTTTTACGGTATTTAGTGTGGTATTACTTGGCTTGTGTGCGGACTGGCGCCCTGTATCGTGCTGTCTGTCAGCATGGTTCAGGACTCCTCGTCGGAGAGCGAGTAGGGTTTGGTGTCGGGGCTGATGCAGCGGCGCTTGTTGGGCTTCGACGACATCTCGAATTCGAGTGTGCCGCCGGCCAGGAGGTCGCTGTGGGTGATGTAGGCCTTGTCGTAAGGCTTGCCGTTGAGTTTCACCGCTTTGATGTAGCGCTTGTCGTCGCTCACGCCGGGGGCCTTCACTTCGAGGGTCTTCCCGCCGGGGAGCTTGACGCATGCGTAGGGCATGTAGGGAGCGCCGAGCACATACTGGTCGGTGCCGGGACATACGGGATAGAATCCGAGGGCCGAGAAGATGTACCAGGCCGACATCTGGCCGCAGTCGTCGTTGCCGCAGAGGCCGTCGATGTTGTTGCGGTACATGCGGTTGAGCACCTCGCGCACCCAGTATTGGGTCTTCCAGGGCTGCGACGACCATGCGTACATGTAGGGGATGTTCTGGCAGGGCTCGTTGCCGTGGTTGTAGGTGCCTATGAGGCCTTCGGCAGTGACATCTTCGGTCTCGGCATAGGCCGCAGGGTCGAGGTCGGTGGTGAAGAGGCGGTCGATGTTTTCGATAAACTTCCTGTCGCCACCCATTTGAGCGATCAGTCCCTTGACATCGTGAGGCACGAAGAAGGCATAGTTCATGGCGTTGCCTTCGAGGTATCCCTCACCGGTGCAGTGGGTGATGCTGTAAGGCTCTTTCCAGTGGCCGTCGGCGTAGCGGGGGCGCGAGAAGGCTATTTCGGGGTCGAAGACATTCTGATAGCTCATGGCGCGGCGGCGGTATTCGCGGGCCTTGGCGTCGTTGCCCATGCGGCGGGCCTGCTGATAGAGACACCAGTCGTCGTAGGCGTATTCGAGTGTTACGGACACGGCGCTGCCGTTGCGGTCGAAGGGCACGTAGCCGTATTTGAGATAGTCGGCCATGCTCTCGTAGTAGGGGCAGTTGGCGGTCTCGTCCATGGCCTTGAAGGCGCGGGAGGAGTCGCTGCACACACCCTTGGTGAGCGCGTCGCCCACCACCGACACTCCGTGGTAGCCGATCATACACCAGTTTTCATTGCCCATATGCGACCATATGGGGAGCATATGGTGCACGCTCTGCTGCTGATGGGCTAGAAGCGACTGCACCATGTCGGCGCTGCGGTCGGGGAAGAGGAGATTCATCAGCGGGTGCTCGGCGCGGAATGTATCCCAGATGGAAAATACGGTGTAGTTGGTGAATCCGTCGGCCTGATGTATGTTGTGGTCGAGGCCGCGGTATTGGCCGTCGACATCCATATACACCGAGGGATTGATCATGGTGTGGTAGAGCGAGGTGTAGAACATCGCCAGCTGGTCCTGTGTGCCCTGAGCGTCGATGATCGAGAGTTTTTCCTCCCAGTCGGCGGCTGTGGCGGCGGCAATCTCGTCGAAACTGCGGCCGGAGGCCTCGGCGCGGAGATTTTTCAGCGCGCCTTCGGTGCTGACGCCCGAGAGGGCTACGCGAAGCTCTACCTTGCGGCTCGCGGGCACATTCACGTCGAAATAGGCCACGATCTTGCGCCCGGCGATCTCGGGGAAGTTGTGCTCCAGGTCGAATCGGCGCCAGAAGCCGTTGTAGGCCGGGCGCTCCATGTCTTTGTAGCCGTAGTTGGCTATCGGCTCGGAGAGCTCGATGGCGAAATAGGTGTAGTTGGTGCGTGCCCAGCCGTTGGTGATGCGGTAGCCGGTGACGAGGGTGGGGCTCTCCACGCGGATGTAGGTCCAGAGGCTCTTGCCGTCGTAGTTGTAGATGCCGTGGTCCATATCCAGGATGATATGGCTCAGGTCGGTGCCGGGCTGATAGGTGTAGCGGTGCACTCCGCAGCGGGGCGTGGCGGTGAACTCGGCGTCGATGCCGTAGTCGTCGAGGTGCACGGCGTAGTAGCCGGGCCGGGTCACCTCGGTGTCGTGGCTGTAGGCCGAGCGGTAGCCCTCCTGATGCTTGTCGGCGCTGGAGGGTGTGAGGCGGAGCTCGCCGGTGGTGGGCATGATCATCACATCGCCCAGGTCGGAGTGTCCCGTGCCGCTGAGGTGAGTGTGGCTGAAGCCCACGATGGTGCTGTCGGCGTGCTGATAGCCGGCGCAGTAGGCGTAGGTGCCTGGCTGGTAGCGGCCGTCGATATTGTGGGGGATGTTTTCAGTGTCGGGGCTGAGCTGCACGGCTCCGAACGGTGCGCAGGCACCGGGGAAGGTGTGCCCCATGCCATTGGTGCCTATGATGGGATTGACATAGGCGATATGGCCGCCGGCCGAAGCCGCAATGCTGATGGCTATTGCGGCTCCGGTGGTTAATAAAGCTTTGAATGACAATCTGTTTTGCATGTCTTATCGGCGGTTTACAAACTGGAAAACAATCTTATTTTCTCGTTTGAGCTTATTTCTCGTTAGAAAGCGAGTAGGGCGCGTCGGCAGCGGCTGTGCCACGGGTGGTGTTGGGGGTATCAGACATGTTGTAGCTGATCTTGGCACCGTTGGTGAGAGTGGAGTAGTCGATGTAGTTGTGGCCGTAGTTCTTGCCGTTGAGGCGCATGTTCTTCACATAGCAGTTTTCGGTAGAGGGGTTGTCGGCTGTGATTTCCACTTTCTTGCCGTTCTGCAGATTGAGGGTGGCTTTCTTGAAGATAGGAGCACCGAGGGCATACTGGTTCGAAGCGGGGCAGACGGGATAGAATCCGAGGGCCGAGAATACGTACCAGGCCGAGGTCTGGCCGTTGTCTTCGTCGCCGCAGTAGCCGTCGGGGGTGGGGTGATAGAGCTTGTCGATGGTCTTGCGGCTCCAATACTGTGTCTTCCAGGGTTCTCCGGCGTAGTCGTAGAGGTAGATCATGTGCTGGATGGGCTGGTTGCCGTGAGCGTAGTTGCCCATGTCGGCAATCTGCATCTCGCGGATTTCGTGGATGGTGCCGCCGTAGTAGCTGTCGTCGAATACGGGGGGGATCTCAAACACTTTGTCGAGCTGTGCGATGAAGTTTTTGTTGCCGCCCATGAGGTCGATCAGGCCCTGGATATCGTGGAATACCGACCACGAATAGTGCCAGGAGTTGCCCTCGGTGAAGGCGTCGCCCCACTTGAGGGGGTTGAAGCCGGGGGCGAACTGTCCGTCCTTGTTTTTGCCGCGCATGAGGTTGTATTCGGGATCGAAGAGGTTGGCGTAGTTTTTGGCGCGTTTCTTGTAGAGCTCCACCTCTTCGGCGGGGCGTCCGAGTTTCTTGGCAATCTGATAGATGCACCAGTCGTCGTAGGCATATTCGAGTGTTCGGGCGGCATTTTCGCGGATATTGACATCGTAGGGCACGTAGCCAAGCTCGTTGTAGTACTGGTAGCCCATGCGGCCCGACGAGCCTACGCGGGGATGCACGTTGTTGGCGCCATGCACCATACCTTCGTAGTATTCCTGCTCATGACCCTTGGTGCCGAGGCCTTTGAGCATAGCGTCGGCGATGACGGAGGCGGAGTTGTTGCCCACCATGCAGCCGCGGTGGCCGGGGCTCGACCATTCGGGGAAGAATCCGCTCTCGCGGTAGAAGCTCAGCCAGCCGTCCTGGATTTTCGATGCCTCATCGGGCCAGAGGAGGTTGACCAGCGGGAAGAGGGCGCGGAATGTGTCCCAGAATCCGGTGCCGGTGTAGAAATATCCTTCCTCGATTTTGCCGTTGTTGGGGCTGTAATGCACTGTGCGGCCGTCGGCTGTCACTTCGTGGAGCTTGTGGGGGAAGAGCACGGTGCGGTAGAGGCAGGAGTAGAAGGTGCGGAGGTCGTCGAGGTTGTCGTCTTCGATGTTGGCGGCGCCGAGCACTTCGTTCCAGCGGTCTTTGGCCTCGTCGCGAACCTGGGCGAACGATTTGCCGTCGAGCTCCTTGAGGTTCTGATAAGCCTGCTCAAGGGAGATGAACGAGGTGGCAACCTTGGCGCCCACCTGCTCTTTGGAGGTGGTGTCGAAGCCTACGGCAGCACCGGTGTGGTTGCCCTGAAGCTCGGTCTTGCCCGGCTGCACTTCGTTTTCCTCCCATACCCAGCTGCCTGAGAACGGTTTGTCGAACTTGATGACGAAATAGTTGCGGAAATTGTCGGTGACGCCGCCGCTATTGCGGGTGGAGTAGCCTACGACGGTATTTTCCTCGGGAATCACCTTGATCCATGATCCGCGGTCGTAGCCGTCGACAATCACGTAGTTCTCATCCCCCTCGGGGAAGGTGAAGCGGAAGTAGGCGCAGCGGTCGGTGGGGGTGAACTCGGCTGTTACGTCGTAGTCGGCCAGATACACGCTGTAGTAGTAGGGACGGGCGTCCTCGGCTTTGTGGGAGAACCACGATGCGCGGCGGTCTTCGTCGATGCGGAGCCCGCCGGTGACGGGCATTATGGCGAACTGGCCGAAGTCGTTGATCCAGGGGCTGGGGCGGTGGGTCTGCTTGAAGCCTCGGATTTTGTCGCTGTTATAGACGTAAGCCCATCCGTCGCCCATCTTGCCTGTCTGCGGTATCCACTGGTTCATGCCCCAGGGGAGCGCCACGGAGGGGACGGTGTTTCCGTTGGAGAGTGATACTTTCGAGTCGGTACCCATGAGGGTATTCACATAGTCGACCGGTGATGTCACGGCGCTTGCACTCACTGTCAGCATCAGTGCAGCAGCGGCTGTGATAACTGATTTAGCCCTGTTTTTCATTATGGTTTTACGAAGTATGTTAAAGAATTTCTGATACAAAATTACTTGTTTATAAAAGCGGGGTAGTGTGGCTCGCTGAAATTATGTTAATAAAAAATGACAATTGCGCCGCTGCGGGCGAAATTGTCATTATTCATTACAGATATGTCAGAAATTAAGGAATGGAAAGGCGCTGCGCGGCCCGTATGAGGCTGCGTGCGGGCTTCGGGGTGTCGCGCCCGCGTCATTCGGGCACCTTCTGGCGGGAGCTGCGATACTCCTTGGGTGTCATGCCGTAGATCTTCTTGAAGTCGGCGTAGAACACCGTTTTGTTGTTCATGCCAATGCGGTAGATGATCTCCTGGATGGTGAGATCGGTGGTGAGGATGAGGCGTGCGGCGTAGGCGTAGCGGCATTTCTTCACAAACTCGCTCGGGGTGTAGGGGGAGTATTTCTTGAAGCGGCGATAGAGCGTGCGCACATCCACACCCGCCGCTTTGGCCAGCTCCACGGGGGAGAGCTTGTTCTCGTCCTCGAGGTTCTCGCTGATATATTTGCGGATGGTGTCGATAAACTCTTTACCCTCGTTGGAGATCTCCAGGCCGCTCTGCAGGGTGATGGCGCTCTCCGACGAGCGATAGTAATCTTTGTCGGCATCTTTGCGTGCTATCATGTTGGCCACAAGGCTTTTGAGCACATCTGAGTTGAAGGGCTTGGTGACATAGGCGTCGGCTCCGGCCTTGTAGCCCTCGATCTTGTCCTCCTCCGAGATCTTGGCCGTGAGCACTATCACGGGCAGATGGCGGGTGAATTTGTTGGAGCGGATGTGGCGGATGAAGTCGAGGCCATTCTCCTCTGATACCGACATCATGATGTCGGTGATGATGACCGCCGGAATCTGCCTCTCGGTCTGCTTGCGCGCCTCTGCCACGCTGCGCACGCTTGTCACATTGTAATCGTCGGACAGTATTTTGGATACGAGCCACAGGATATCGGGGTTGTCGTCGACGACGAGCACCTCGGGACGCACGTCGATGGGTTGGTCCGAGGCTTCGGACTGTCCGGCGCCCGCGGCGCTATCCTCCACGATGCCGGCCTGCACGCTCATCGGCGGGAGGGTGACGGTGAAGCGGGTGTATTCCCCCTCCACGCTGTCGGCTTCGATGGTGCCTCCGAGCTTGGCCACCATGCCGTGGGTGATGAAGAGGCCGAGGCCGTGGCGCGACGACATCTCGCGGTAGCCGTTGGTGTCAACATTGTTGAAGATGGCGAATTTGTTGAATAGCTGTTGCAGCTGCTCGGGAGGGATGCCCTGGCCGGTGTTGCGCACCTCCAGCCGGAGGGCGCCTTCGGGCGTCTGCCTGGCCGAAACGCGTATCTCGCCCCCTGTGGGGGTGTATTTCACGGCGTTCGACATCAGATTGGTCACTATCTTGCTCAGGCACGACACATCGGTGTTCCATCGCATGTCGGGCTGCTCTATCTCGGTGATGAAGGTGATGCCGTTCTGATGGGCTATCTCCTCGTAGCCGTGCACCCAGCGCTTGAACACATTTTCGATGGCTATCGGCTGGATTTTCAGATGTATGAAGGTGCCCTCCTCCATATAGCGCACATCGAGGATCTCCTGCACCAGCTCGTTGAGGTATTTGGAGTTTTCGCAGAGCGAGTCCACATAGGGGCGCAGCTCATGATTGTCGGGTTTGTCGGATTGCTTTTTTATTTCTTCGCACATGCCCATGATCATGGTGAGCGGCGAGCAAAATTCGTGGGTGATATTTGTGAAAAACTCCTTGCGGTCGGCGTAGAGGCGCTCCTGCTCCTGCTCGTGGAGGCGCAGCTCGAGTTCGCGGCGCTTTTCGGCGTAGATGCGGCGCGAGCGGGAGTAGACGAAGTAGATGATGCCGGCGATGAGCAGCAGACAGATGGTGTAGCTGTACCATGTGTCGTACCATGCCGGATTGACCTTGAAGGGGAGCACGAAGGTGGCGAGGCCGGCATTTTCGCCGTCGTTCTCGCAGCGCACGCGCAGGGTGTAGCTGCCCGGCGGCAGGTTGCTGAGGGTCACTGTGGGCGAGGTGCCGAGGTTGATCCATTTGTCCGACACCCCTTCGAGCTGATACCAGTAGTTGATGTAATCGCCTGTGATATAGTCGAGTGCCGCAAAGGAGATGGAGATCACATCGTCGTTGTAGTTGAACTCGAGATCCCCTTCGAGGCGGCCGTAGTCGGGGAGCATGTCCACACCGTTGACGGTGAGGCCGGTGAGCACCACTTCGGGCGCCGGCAGTCCCGAGTCGGCCGCCGGGATGAGCGGTGCATCTTTTTTCACGCACACTATGCCGTTGAGGGCGCCGAAAATCAGGTTGCCGCTTTGCGGGGAGATGTAGCCCGAGTTGTCGCAAAACTCGTTGATGTCGCCGGCGATGCCGGTGGTGTTGTGGAGCACGCCCGTGGCGGTGTTGTATCGGGCGAGCCCTTTGTTGGTGCTTAGCCACACATTGCCACTCGCTATGTCGGGTATGATGCTGTGTACCATATCGTTGGCCATTCCGTCGCTGCTTGTGAGCACTTTGGTGAGGCGCGGATTTTCGGGGTCGCTGCAGTCCACTATGCCTCCTCCGATGCTCGACCCGAAATAGAGGGTGCCGTCGGAGGTGTAGGCCAGGGATATGATGTCGCCGATGCCGGGGATCTTCTCGTTGATGTTGCGCAGCGGCGAGTAGGTGCAGTCGTTGAGGTTGAATCGGATGATGCCTATGCCGCCTCGGCAACCTATATATAATGTGTCGTGGCCGTCCCAGGCCATAGTGTAGATTTCGTAGCAGGTGTGCTGGCCCACACGGAAGACGAATGTGTCGGTGTGGAGCACGCGGTTGCCGCCGTCGGTCACCACCTTCACCAGTCCGAAGGTGCTCGAAGCGAGCCACAGCACACTGTCGCTGGCCTCGAAGAGGTCGTGGATGTCGCCGATATTCTGTCCGTCGAGATTTACTAAGCGGTGTTCGGCGTCGATATGCGATATGCCGGGCCCTTTGCCGGCGATCCAGATGCGCCCGGGGGTGAAGGCACTCTCCTTGATGGAGAAAATCTGATTGGTGGGCAGGTCGCCGGGCGCTCCGGGATGTGTGCCCATGCGCACGATGCGATCGGGGGGTATCTCACCCTCGGTGGGGAGGTTGGTGTAGTCTTTGAGCACTATGAGGCCGTTGCCTTTGGTGCCGATCCACAGGTTGTTGCGCGAGTCGGTGAAGAAGGTGCGGATCGGTTTGGTCAGGCCGGGGATCTGCGACGAATGGATCGACTTGTAGCGGGTGTCGGTGTCGCATATCTTATACAGGCCGCGGCCGTCGGTGGCCACCCATATGAGATTCTGGCGTTTGTCGTGGATCATGTTGAATGCGCCGGTCTCGGTGTAGATCATCTCGGGAGCATAGTCGTTGTTGCCGTCGAGGCGCATCACCCCGGCATTGGCGAAAGACACATAGATGTCGTTGCCGAGGGGCACTATTTTGGTGACTTTGCCGTAGGTGTCGACCTCCTGCCGCAGATCGCGGATGAGGCGCACGGTGTGCGACATTATGTCGTGGTGGTGTATCTCGCCGACACTGTTGAGCGTGTAAAACCCTCGGGGCGACTCGAAAACCTCAAATGTGCGGTGCTCGCCGATCTTCACTTTCTGCCACTGAAACCGTGCATGCTTCTCGTCGTATCCGGCCGAGAAGTCGAAGTGGAGCTTGTAGGCGTAGTGGTCGCGCGGCAGATACCACACGGTGTTGTTGCCGGTCATCACTGCGGGGCAGTAGGAGAGACTGCCCACAAAGTCGGGGGTCTTTACCGTGCGAAATTTCTTCTCTACCTTGTCATAGTACATAAACCGGCAGTCGGGCGACACGGCGAAGGCGTTGCCCAGAGTGTCGCTGATGAAGCTGTGGCGGGCGGCGCGGATTTCGTCGTAATGCTCGTCGGCGGTGAGATGTCGGGTGGAAAACTTGTCGAGCCCCATGGTGGTGAGCACCCACAGGTGCTCGCGCTCGGCCTTGTGCACCTCGTTGATCACATTGCCCGACAGCGAGAGGGGGTTGTCGGTCTCGTGGCGGAACACGCGTATCCCTTTGCCGTCGTAGCGGTTCAGTCCGTCGTAGGAGCCGAGCCACATGAAGCCGCGCTCGTCCTGCTCGAGCATCAGCAGCGAGTTGTTGGAGAGCGACTCTATGTTCGATGCTCTCACTATCCCCGGAGCGGCCTTGAGGCCCGGCGCTGAAAGGAATATTAACAGTAATATCAGATAATGTGTGGTTGTAAAACGTGTCAGACACCGGGTAAATGATGTCCTGATCGCCCTTATTTGTTTCTGTATAGTAATCATGGCACTGACCAGTTTCTGCAACAAATTTACCTATTATTTATATTACTGACAATACCTATACTACAGATATGTTGTAAAACATATTTATAAGTATCGGAATTGTGTCGGAACAGTTATGATTTGCGACATCACGTTAATTCTGGGCGACAACTGCGCAATTTTACCCGTTCGTGTCAATGAATATTAATAAAATGACAACATTTGTTAATCGCGATTTCCCCATGAAATGTAATTTTGGCATCGTAACGGAAAATAGATTTGCTACGAACCTGAAAAACGTATAATGAAAAATCCTCAAGGTCTAATAGCCATACTCCTTCTGTCTGCAATGACGGCATCAGCCCAAGCCGACAAGAAGACGCTGTTTTTTATCTCTGATTCGCATCTCGACACCCAATGGAACTGGGATGTGACCACTACTATCAACCAGTATGTAAAGAATACGCTCAACGAGAACATCGCTCTCCTTGACAAATACCCCAACTTCCAATTTAATTTCGAAGGCGCCATCCGCTACAAGTGGATGAAGGAATATTACCCCCAGCAGTATGCCCGCATGAAGGAGTATATCGCTTCGGGGCGCTGGCATGTGTCGGGCGCGAGCGTCGATGCCAACGATGTGATGGTGTCGTCGGCCGAGTCGATAATGCGCAACTGGCTTTACGGCACCACCTACTTCAAAACCGAACTTGGTGTGCGCGGCGGCCGCGACATAATGCTGCCCGACTGCTTCGGCTTCCCCTACACTCTTCCTTCGCTGGCCGCCCACTGCGGCATGACCGGTTTCCATTCGCAGAAACTCAGCTGGGGTTCGGCAATCTACGACACTCTGCCCCGCTTCGGTGTGTGGCGCGGCGTCGACGGTTCGGAGATCTATGCCATCTACAAGCCCGGCCCCTACGACAGCCACGAGGATTACAACAAGGATATGGCCAACGACTCCGACATGGAGCACCGCACCACCGAAAACTATAATAATTACGGCGTTGCCGCCGAAATCCGCTATGTGGGTCCGCGCAGCGACCACGGCGGCGGTCTGCACGACGAGAGCGGCAGCAGCGGTGAGAATACACCCTACTGGCTCAATTATAGTGTCGGTTCTGAGGGTCCCGTGACCGTAAAACTCGCCACCCCCGACGAAATCTTCGACTATCTCGACCTTTATCGCAACGACAAATATAAGGTGCACGACGGCGAGCTGCCGATGCGCGTGCATGGTGTGGGCGCCTACACCTCGCAGGCAGTGCTCAAGCGCTGGAACCGCCGCAACGAGCTCCTCGCCGATGCCGCCGAGAAGGCTTCAGTGGCCTCTGAGTGGCTTGGAGTAGCAGCCTATCCCTCTGAGGCTCTGCGCACTGCGTGGATGAACAACCTCTGGCAGGCCCACCACGACGGCATCACCGGCACCTCCATCCCCAAAGCATACATTTTCTCGCAAAATGAATATGCCATCGCCAACAAGACCTTCGGCGATGCATTTATCAACGCTGCCGGCGCTTTCACCGCAGCGCTCGACACACGTGTAGAGGGCACACCGATAGTGCTTTACAATCCGCTGTCGTTCGACCGCCACGACGTGGCCGAGGTGGAGATCGACGCCCTGGCGCCGGTGGAAAATGTGGCTGTCTTCGGCCCCGACGGCAAGGAGGTGCTTGCCCAGGTGGCACGCTACGATGCCGAGAGAGCAAAGGCCGTGATCGTGTTCGAGGCCAATGTGCCGTCGCTCGGCTATGCCGTCTACGATGTGCGCCCGGGCACCGCATGCTCGCTCACATCCTCGCTGACAATGGATAAGGACGCCCGTGAGATCGCCAACGGCCGCTACCGCATCCGCCTCGACGAAAAGGGCGATCCCAATATCTACGACCTGGAAAATAAGCGCCTTGTGATGGGCTCCGTCTCCATGGTGATGCTCGACGACACCTCCAACAGCTGGCCCGCATGGGAAGTGACCTACGAGAGCGTGACCGGCGAAGATGTGGCCAGGGTAAATGAAAATGTCGACATACAGTTTGTGGAAGACGGTCCGCTCCGCAAGACCGTGCGCGTGTCGCGCAGCGCCAAGGGGAGCGACTTCGTACACTATATAATAGTAAATGCGCTCAACAACCGCGTGGATATGGTCAACGAGGTAGACTGGAAGACCCGCAACACCCTGCTGAAGCTCAATGTGCCCACCCGCACAGGCGCCACAAAGGCCACATACGACCTCTCGCTCGGCACCATCACCCGCGGCCTGCGCACCAGCCAGCACTACGAGATGCAGGGACACCAGTGGGCCGACCTGAGCCAGTCGACGGGCGGCTACGGCCTCTCCGTGCTCAACGACTGCAAATATGGTTGGGATATGCCCGAAAACGGCCGTCTGCGCCTGTCACTCATCCACACACCCCGCGCCAGCAACTACTCCTACCAGCAGCTGCAGGATATGGGCGACCATCATTTCACCGTGGCATTCTTCCCCCACGACGGATTCTGGAACGAAGAGACCCAGCAGCAGGGCGCCATGCTCAATCAACCCCTGATGGCCTTCACCGCTCCCAAGCATGAGGGCGAGATGGGCAACAGCTTCTCCTTCGCCTCCGTCAATACTCCCTGCGTGGCTGTAAAGGCCCTCAAGAAGAGCGAGAGCACCGACGAATATATCATCCGTCTCTACGAGCTCACCGGCGTGGATCAGAGCGACGTGAAGGTGACCTTCGCCGCCGACATCGCTTCGGCCCGCGAGGTGAACGGCGTGGAGGAGGATCTCCCCGACGCACCGGCAGTGGCCACCGACGGCAAGACCATGACCTTCAGCATCGGCCACTACCAGCCCAAGACCTTCGCCGTGCGTCTGGCTTCGCCCGCACTGCAGGCACCGGAGGCTAAGCCGGCTTCGACCTTCGTGACTCTTGAATACGACACCGACATGATGAGCGGCCACGAAGCCATGACCGACGCCACCCGTGGCATCGCCAAGGCATTCCCGGCCGAGCTGCTCTCCGACGAGCTTACCGTCAACGATATCACCTTCGCCATCGGCAGCCGCGAGCGCCGCGCCAACAACGCCCTCAGTTGCCACGGCCAGACCATCAAGCTCAACCGCGCCGACAATCAGAACAAACTCTACCTCCTCGCCCTCTCCACCGAGAAGGAGGGCTCGAAAGCCGACTTCACAGTCAACGGCGTGCCCGTCACCCTCGATGTGCCCTACTACGGCGGCTATGTGGGTCAGGCCAAGACAGCCTTCAACTTCGGCGCAGAGTATCGCCGCGACGAAGTGGCCTTCACAGCCACTCACAGCCACAACGTGAGCAGCGGCAAGGACGAGACATTTGGTTTCCTCTACATTTATAAGTATGCATTGGTCCTTCCGGAAGGTGTAGACGAGATAACACTTCCCGACGCCAAGGGGCTCTATCTCATCGCGGCCACGCTCAGCGACAACAATCACGATGACGCGCGTCCTGCAAAGGAAGTTTACACCTATCCGGCAGCCAATGAGCTCGGCACCACGGTCAACTTCGAAGATGGCCGCCTGATCCCCGACAAGATTTCGGCCAACGGCTATGTCAACGCCTCCGAAGCTCCCGAGCTGGCCAACGACGGCCACATCGACACCAAATGGTGCTCCACCTCGGCCAACTCCTGGCTGGAATACAGCTTTGACGAAGAGGTGGTAGTAAACCGCTGGTCGCTGCTCAGCGCCGGCATCGAGAATCTCGGCATGATCACCCGCGACTTCAAGGTGCAGTATCACGACGGCAGCAAATGGACGGACATCACCTCCGTGACCATGAATACCGACAACTATCTGTCGCAGGCCGTCAGCCCCGTCACCGCCAAGCGCTTCCGCCTCAGCGTGGGCGCCGGCGAGCAGGGGGGCAACACAGCCCGCATCTACGAATTTGCCCTCTACGGCCATCCCAAGGATATGTCGGGTGTAGCCGATGTGGCAGTGAACGACGACGCCAACGCCCTCGAGCTGCTCGGCAGCTATCCCAATCCCTGCCACGGCGAGGCTGAGGTGCGCTACCGTGTGCCCGACGGGATCTCGGGTCTCCGCCTGGAGGTGTTCGACCTCACGGGCCGCGCCCTGCAGAGCATACCGCTGACAGTCAGCGGCGGTACCGCCGGCGAATACAGCACCCGTGTGACCTTCACCGCCGGCTCGGGCCTCTGCCTCTGCCGCCTCTGCGCCACCGTAGGCGGAGTGGAGGTCAGCTCGCAGGCAAAACGTGTGATAATCAGATAATGAAACTGCGGAGGGGCTTCCTCCCCTCCGCAGCCGCAGCCCTTCAGCAACTTTGCTGATGGGAAATACCTGACACCACTAAAAAGCAGTACTTGAACCACTAAAAACAGTACCTGACACCACTAAAAAGCAGTACTTGAACCACTAAAAGCAGTACTTGAACCACTAAAAATAAAATATCACTAAAAATAGACAATCAACACTATTAATCACCAAATAGCGAAACAATTAACCAATTTATTTATCCATAAACCTTATCAATCATGATAAAGCATTTACATTTGAAAGGGTTTGTAGCACTGGCAGCTGCCTTTGCAATGTCGACGAGTGCCTTCGCAGCCACTCAGATCAACGATGCAGCAGGGCTGGCAGCCATGGCCTACGACCTCGCCGGCGACTATGAACTTACCGCCGACATCCAGCTCTCGGGTGAATGGGCTCCTATCGGTAACAACGATGCCCCCTTCACAGGTACTTTCAACGGTAACGGCCACTCCATCAGCGGCCTCACCTACACTACGAACGGCAACTGGGTAGGCCTCTTCGGCGCATCTACCGGTACCATCAAGAATGTGCGCATCGTAGGTGCCAACATCTACGGTAACGAGCATGTCGGTATCGCCGTAGGCCGTGTATACGGCGGCGGCGTTGTCGACAATGTGTTCACTTCCGGTTATGTCTGCGGCCGCGACCATGCCGGCGGTATCGCCGGTGACGCAGGCGACACCGATCAGACCGCTACCGTGACCAACTGTCTCTCCATGGCCGATGTCATCGGCCGTGAGTATCAGGCCGGCGGTATCGTAGGCTGGTCGAAAGGCACAGTCACCATCTCCAACAACGTCTTCCTTGGCGAAGCTTATGTAGGCGGTTATGGCGGTTGCGCCGGTATCGTAGCCTTTGTAGAGGACGGCACCACCACCGTAACATGCAATGTGAACGCTGCCCGCCGTCTGACCGGTATACATGAGGGCCGCAACACTTACGGCATCGTGGGCAACGTCTACAACGAGAACTCGATCCTGCAGTCGGCCGACAACCTTACCTCCGACGCTACGGTGATCATCAACCGCAACGACGGCTCAGTTGTCGACCAGGCCGCCATGTCGGTTGACTACAACGGTTCCATCACCCCCGTTGCCGAGCTCAAGACTGCCGCTACCTATCAGGACCTCGGCTTCGGCGCAGAGTGGAACCTCAGCACCGGCAACTATCCCGTGCTTGCAGGCATGACACTGCCCGTCGACGGTGACTTCATCCACACCGACGCTATTCCCGAAGAGGTTTACACCGGCAACACCATCAATCTCAACGCTATCAGCACCCTTGGCCGCGAGATCACCTACGCTACCAACAACCCCTCGGTAGCCACCGTAGCCAACGGCGTTGTCAGCTTCCTCAAAGCCGGCGAAGCTACCATCACCCTCGCCACCACCGGCGACAGCTTCAGCAAGGGCTACACCCTCACGCTGAAATTCGCTCCTAAGGATATGGATACCAACATCGCCTCGGCTGCCGACTTCGTGAAATTTACCGAGAATCCTCTCGGCAACTTCAAGCTCGTGGCCGATATCGATATGAGCGGTGTTGACTTCACTCCTATCGCTCGCTTCGAGGGCTCGCTCGACGGTCAGAACCACTACATCCGCAACCTCACATACAACGACAAGGAGCGCGACAACGTGGCTCTCTTCGCTGAGTTCGGCGGTACATTCATCAAGAACCTCGGCTTCGAGAACCTCAACCTCGTAGGTAACGCCAATGTGGCTGCCGTAGCCGGCAAGACCACCAGCGCTTCCGTAATCAGCAACATCGTTGTGGCCAACTCGTATATCGAAGGCCGCGACCATGTGGCTTCGCTGCTCGGCAACCTCGACGGCAACGCTACTGTAAGCAACTGTCTGTCGAACGCTCAGATCGTAACCCGCAGCTATCAGGCCGGCGGTATCGCAGGTGTACAGAACTACGGTACAATCGAAAAATGTATCTTCGCAGGTACAGTGGCCTCTATCGGCGGCGCAACCAATGTGACCGGTATCACATCGCTCCTCGACAGCGACGGCAATCCCTCGGTGATCAAGAACTGTCTGGCCGCTGCCGCATCCTACAAGGGCTGCAGCGCCAACAACAACGTCATCATCTGTCTTGCCGAACGTCACATGACTCTTGAGAACAACTACATCGCCGAATACTCGCTCCTCGACGGCGTGAGGGTAACAGGCAGCACCGCCGACAGCAGCAACGGTGCCGCAGCTCTTACCTCCGACATCCGCAGCAAAGCATGGTATGAGTCGACCCTCGGCTTCGACTTCACCAACGACTGGAAATTCCTCGAAGGCTCGGAAGGCTACATGCTCCCCGTGCTCAAATGGATGAACGCTCCTCTTACCACCACCATTTTCAATATGCCCAGTGAGGACGGTGTAAATCTCGTCTACATCGAAGGCAACGAATTCTACGACTACACCCAGCTCAAGGGCTCGTGGGGACAGGACATTACCGTAACCCAGCTCTCCGGCGAGCAGTATGCAGCTATCGTAACCGAAGATGCCTCCGAAGGCATCTATGCAGGTGACGAGAATGGCGAGTATCAGGGTGCCGGCACTGCCTCATTCAAGGTTGGTTTCGCTCCTGCCGTCAGCAGCCTCTTCAATATCACAGGTCGTGACACATTCGACGTCAATGTATCTTACAAGGGTGAGAAGAAAACTATCAGCACTGCTGAAGATTTCGTCAATATCCGCAAGAACCCCAGCGGCAACTACATCCTCGCAGCCGACATCGACCTCGCAGGCGTTGAGTTCAACGGCTTCTGCAACGGCGCCGACGACAACCCCTTCAGCGGCTCAATCGACGGCCAGGGTCACTCTGTAAAGAACATCCGTCTGACCTTCACCTCCGGCAACGACAAGGGCCTCTTCGGCAAGACTTCGGGCGCTACCATCAAGAATATCGCTTTCGTCAACTACTACATCGACGGCGGCCTCTCGGGCGTCAAACATGTAGGTCTGATTGGTGGCGGCTCCGCAACCATCGAGAACACCGCATTCGTGGGTAAGGTAATCGGCGACGACCACGTAGGTCTCGTAGCCGGCGACTCCGACGGCATCGAGATGAAGGACTGCTACGCTGTGGGCACCGTAGAAGGCGGCTCGCAGGTAGGCGGCTTCTTCGGCTGCACACTCGAGGGTGGCTGCACCCTGGAGAACTGTCTCTCCAATATCAATGCTTCGGCATTGTACCGCGGCTGGACCGGCGGCTTCATCGGCCTGCTCGACAAAGCCAACAGCACCGTGACCATCAAGAACTGTGTCTCCATCGGCGACTGCAAGACCACAGGTACAGGCTCTCCCAAGCACGCATCGCCCTTCATCGGCGGTAACGGCGCAGGCGACACTGCCAACGCTATCATCTACTTCTCGGGCAACATCTACAACAATACAGCTGTGATGGACGCTCAGGACGGCGCCGACTGGCCCGGCAGGAATGTCACCGCAGAAGGCGGCGATGTGCAGGAAGCTACTGCAGCTAATCCCAACACTCTCACTACTCAGAGCACATATACCGGTATCGGCTGGGACTTCGACAAAGTATGGGCTATGGGCCAGGGCGACTACAAGTATCCCGTGCTTAAGGGTGTTGCCGTAAGCGACGCTACTCTGGGCATCGAAGATGTAGTTGCTACAGCCGAGAGCAGCCTCCGCGTAGCCGGTGGCAACGGTGAAATCCTCGTTGCCGGCATCAGCGAAGCTTCAGTGATCACAGTTTACAATGCAGCAGGCGTACAGGTAGCTACCGTAGCCACCGACGCTCCCGAAGCTGTTGTTGCTGCTCCCGCAGCCGGCCTCTACATCGTAGCAGTGGCCACCGACGGCGCAGTCAGCACCGCAAAGGTTGTTGTAAAGTAATCCTTTAAAACCACAGACACAAACGGGCCGGCGCTCAGCAATTGGCCGCCGGCCCGTATTTTTTCTTTTTAATCTTTTTTTGAGAGAAAAAAAGAACCGGAAAAATCTTAAGGCCTTAAATAAAATGGTAAAACTCAGTGCATCAGGGATCAAGTATATCGCGCTACTGTTAGCGATACTACTCTCTACGCCGGCTTACGCCGAAATCCTCAAAGTCACCGGACGTGTGCAGGATCAGGAAGGTGAGCCCCTTATTGGCGTAACAGTCGCCCAGAAGGACGACCCCAAGAATGGCGTTGCTACCGATATCAACGGTACGTACAATCTCTCTATCAAGCGTGGCGCTACCATTAGAGTGAGCTATCTCGGCTATGAGCCCGAGGAGAAGAAAGCCAACGCCACCACCATCGACTTCATCATGAAAGAGAATGTGACCTCGCTCGATGAAGTAGTGGTAACCGGCTACACTACCCAGAAAAAGATATCAGTGCTCGGCGCTCAGTCTACACTCAAGATGGAGCACGTGAAAGCTCCGGTATCCAACATGACCAACGTGCTTGCCGGCCGCGTAGCCGGTGTGGTAGCCATGCAGCGCACCGGCCTTCCCGGCCAGGACGACGCCGACATCTGGATCCGCGGTCTCAGCACTCTCACCAACCGCAACGAGGGTCCTCTCGTGCTTGTCGACGGTATCGAGCGTAGCTTCTCGCAGCTCGACCCCGAGGACATCGAGTCGATCACCGTGCTCAAGGACGCAGCCTCCACGGCCGTCTACGGTGTGCGAGGCGGCAACGGTGTGATCATCATCACCACCAAGCCCGGTGAAGCAGGCACACCCAAATTCTCTTTCGACATCTATCAGGGCATCACACAGCTCACCAAAGTGCCGGAGCTTGTCGACGGTATCGACTACATGAACTGTGTCAACGAAGCCTACTACAACACCAAGGGCGCTATCTTCTACAAGCCCAACTATATCACCAACACCAAGATCGCCAACGGCTATCCTCTCACAGCCGACGAGCAGGCCTACGCCGCCACGGTGGCCGGTGACCCCACCATCAACAAATATCTCTACCCCAGCGTCAACTGGATGGACGAGATGTATCACAAGTACGGATACAACGGACGCTACAACGTCAACATCCGAGGCGGTGCCCCCAACGCCACCTACTATGTATCTCTCTCGTATTACAACGAGAAGGGTATGACAAAGAAGGACCCCAAGCAGGACTATTCTTCCGAAATCACCTACGACCGCTACAACTTCCTTACCAACATCAACCTCAAGGCCACCAAGACCACTAAGGTGGATATAGGTGTGAACGGCTGGATCACCGGCGGCAACTATCCCGAGGTGGGCATCGAAGATATCTTCCGCCAGGCCATGCGCACCAACCCCGTGATCTACCCCGTGCAGTATCCCAACGGCGAGAACCCCGGTATCTCGCCCGACAACCGCGAGCTCGACTCACCCTGGGTGACCCTTACACGCCGCGGCTATCAGACAAAGAACAACACTCAGGTAAATACCAACCTGAAACTTACCCAGGATCTCGGGTTCTGGAACTGGTCGAAAGGCCTGGATGCACGTGTGCTTATCTCCTTCGACGTGCGCGCTAATCAGGAAGTGCACTACAAGGTGGACGACAGCACCTGGGCTCCCACAGCCACCCAGGATCCCACCACCGGCACATGGGTGAACGACGAATTCATGTACGACCCCGACGGCAATCTGCTGCTCTCCGAGAAATACAAAGGCAACAAGAGCATGTCGGTGCAGTCCGATAAATGGGTTTACCGCACATTCTACCTTGAGGCAGCCCTCAACTACAACCGTCAGTTCGCACGCAAGCACAATGTCACCGCTCTGGCCCTCTTCACCATGCGCAGCTATCTCGACGCCAACAACGGCGACCTCTTCTCCACCCTGCCCCACAAGCAGCAGAGTATAGCGCTCCGTGCATCGTACGACTTCGACCGCCGCTATTTCGTAGAGTTCAACGGCGGCTACACCGGCTCGGAAAACTTCCTCAAAGGCCACCGCTTCGGCTTCTTCCCCGCAGTGGCAGCCGGCTGGGTGCCCTCCAACGAACCGTGGTGGGAGCCGCTGAGCCCGGTGATTTCCTTCTTCAAGATCCGTTACTCCTACGGTGTGGTTGGTAACGACTCCTCCAACGGACGTTTTACCTATTTCGCCAAGCTCAAAAACGACGGCCTCAATTTCACCAACTACTGGACAAGCAACGGCGCTACCCGCCGCTGGTTCTATGAGTCATACGGCTACGAGCCCATGTGGTCGCGCGTACACAAGCACGACCTCGGTATCGAGCTCAATTTCTTCAACAACGACCTCACCCTCGTTGTGGACCTCTTCAAGGAGAAACGCGACCACATCTTCGTGGAGCGTACCAACCTCCCCTTCCTCGCCGGTCTTGAGGCCAATCCGTATGCCAACATAGGCGTGGTAGAAAACAAGGGTTTTGAAATCTCGGCAGAATACTCCAAGCGTTTCGGCAACGACTGGCTGATCTCGCTGCGCGGCAACATGACCTACAATAAGGACGAGGTAATCGAGAACGCTCAGGCCACTCCCGCCTATCCCTGGCTCGACCGTCGCGGCCACAATGTGCTCGCAAAGTGGGGCTTCGTAGCCGAAGGCCTCTACACAAGCAAGGAGCAGATCCAGGAGCGCGGCATCACACAGTTCGGTGAGACCTATCCCGGCCAGCTCGTGAAGCCCGGCGACATCATGTACAAGGACCTCAACGGCGACGGCCATATCGACGATTACGACAAGACCTGCATCTCGCGCGGCGATATCCCGCAGATCTACTACGGCTTCGGCGGCGACTTCCGCTACAAGAACATCGGTCTGGGTTTGCTCTTCCAGGGTACGGCCCGCGCCGACCGCCTGCTTGGCGATGGTAACGATGCAGACGGTATCAAACCCTTCCAGAGCTCAAGCGGCGGCGGTACAGTCTATGCCAACATCTCCGACCGCTGGGATCCCGAGAACCCCGAAAAGACCGACGTGTTCTATCCCCGTCTGGCATGGGGCGCTACCGATCCCTCCAACGAGAACAACTTCAAGACCAGCACATGGTGGAAGAAAGATATGAGCTTCCTCCGCCTGAAACAGTTCACAGTCTCGTTCTATTTCCCCAAAGCATGGCAGAAGAGCATCTTCAAGGGGGGGCGCTTCTACTTCATGGGTGAGAATGTGTTTACAATCAGCAAGTTCAAGCTGTGGGATCCCGAGCTCAATACCAACAACGGTATTAAGTATCCTAACGTACGCACCTTCTCCATCGGTGTCAACTTCAACATCTAAACAGACCTGAATTATGAAAACTAAAATAATCGGATTAGCTCTTCTTGCCGCCGGCATGGTGTCGCTCCCTTCGTGCGACAGCTATTTCGACGATGTGCCCAACAACGCCACAACGCTTGAGGATGTGTTCAGCAACCGCGGCATGGCGCTCGGATGGCTTACCAACATATACACATTCTATCCCGACAACACCAACCGCTACGCCGACAACACCGCCATGTACTGGAACGGCGGCTCGATCGAGGGCTATCTCCCATGGGACTGGGTGGAGACCCACGACATCGTGCAGGGCTCGCTCACATCGTCGACCGGCTTCGTACAGCGCCTGTGGAAGCAGTATTATGTCGGTATCAACAACTGCAACATCTATACAGCCAATATAGACCAGTGCAACGGCATGTCGGACGAGGAAAAGGCCATCACCAAGGCCGAGGTGCGCGCCTTCCGCGCATATTTCTACCTGCAGCTGGTCAAGCTCTACGGTCCTGTGCCCCTGGTTGGCGACCATGTGAGCGCCAACGACGACCCCATTGAGCTGTTCCAGCGCCAGCGCAACACCGTGGATGAGTGCTTCGACTACATCATCTCGGAGTTCAAGGCGGTGCTCGACCAGAATGTGCTCCTGTCGTCGTTCTCCGCCGACGGATCGAAGGACGACAAGACCCTGGGCAATCTCACTCAGGATGTAGTGGAGATGTTCCTCTGCGACGCCTACCTCTTCCGTGCCTCGTATCTCTACAACGGCGACACCTACTATCAGAATATGACCAACCCCGACGGCACCGCTCTCTTCCCCGCCGAGCGCAGCGAGCAGAAGTGGCGCGACCTCAAGGAGCAGGCTCTTAAGATCATCACCAGCGGCAAGTATTCGCTTGTGCTGCGCGACTCTCAGGACCACCTGACCGCCGACCTGGCATCGTCGTGCCCCTTCAAGTCGGTGTTCTTCGCCTCGATGGGTACCTCCACCAACGAGGAGCTGATCTACGGCCGCACCAACGCCAGCAAAGAGACCTACGCCATGGTGCCCCGTTTCTCGGGTCTTGCCTCGAGCTATGACAAGGGTGCCGGCGCGCTCACTATCCCTCTGGAATTCGTCGACCTGTATTTCACCAACAAGGGTCTGCGTATCGACGAGGATCCCGACTATTACACCTATGATGTGAACGATCCTCCCACAGCCAAGCGCGGCGAAAAGGCTCTGGTGAGCACGGCAGCCTATCGCGACCCCATCTCGGGCTACGAGTATTTCTCGCCCGTAGCATCGGGCGGCTCGGTAGACTACACCGGCCCCACCTCGATCATGAAGCAGTTCTACAACCGTGAGGCCCGCTTCTATCTGGCAGTGACCTTCCAGAACCGTCCTTGGAACTTCCAGGGTGGCGCCGCAGTGCAGATGCAGTTCAACGGCAACTCGGGCTCCGACGGCCGTACACACGACTATCCCATCTTCGGTACCATCGTTCGCAAGAACTATTATGCAAAGCAGTCGGGCTGGAGCATGAGCTGCGAGTATCGTCTGGCCGAGGTTTATCTCGACTATGCCGAGGCTTGCGCCGAGCTCGATGAGACCGAGGAAGCCCTCAAGTATGTCAACCAGATCCGCAGCCGCGCCGGCATCGCCCAGTATGGCGTCAACGCCGGCGATAGGGGCAAGGATGTGCGCCGCCTCGACAAGATTGTCCTCCCCTCCTACGACAAGGAGACCGTGCTCAAGGCTATCTACCGCGAGCGTATCCTGGAGCTGGCCTACGAGAACAAGCACTACTTCGACGTGCGCCGCTGGTGTGTAGCCGACGGCAAATGGCGCGGCGGTGCCGAGATGACCGACGGCTGGATCTATCCCTCCTACCATATGGGTGGCGAAGGCGGCTCGATGACCGGCTTCAACATCAACAATGTGGGCCAGACCGAGGAAAACAAGAATGTCAACTTCTACAAACGTATGACTCAGCAGGAGCGCGTGTTCACACGTCGTATGAACCTGCTCCCCATACCGCAGGAGGATGTGAACCGCAACAAACTGTGCGTGCAGAATCGCGAATGGTAACAGCATGATCCCCTCCGGGGGATCAGTGTAACACCATAATAGAGGGAGCACCCCCCCCGGACGGGTGCTCCCTCTTTCCCTCAAAAATATTAGTATCAATCCCGCAATGAAGTGTAAAAAAACGGATTTTTTTATCCGGCCTCCGGAATCTCCAAACAAATTGCTAATTTTGCACTTGCGCAGTGAAGTCTGCACCATAAACACTAATCATAGCCAAAATTTTTTTCATCCGCTTAATTGCAATCACCAATGAAGAAAGTACTCTACTTCTTACTGTTTTTCTCAGTATTTTTCAATCTCTCGGCACTCGAGCCTGGCAAGACCTACAGCATAAGCCATGGTTCAAAGGCTGTGTTTGTGAGAGATGCCGGCCTGAAGACCGGAGCAAAAGCCATAATGTGGACCGACACCAAGGTGCCCGCTCAGCGATGGGTGCTCGAGCAGCGCTCCGACGACGACGCCTACCTGCTTCGCAACCTCTACAGCGGCTATTATCTGGGTGTGACCGGCACTAAGGCCGGTGCCACTGCCGATCAGAGACTCTACAGCCGTATCCTCTCGCGCTGGACGCTCGAGGCTTCGGAAAGCGGGTGGATGCTGGTTGCGGCCCGTAGTCCCGAATACTGCCTCGCTGTGGAGTCGAACGAGGAGGGCGCAGGCCTCACTCTGGTGGAGAAGGCCACGGCCGACCCTGCCAAGTGCGTCTTCACCATAAATGAAAGCGCAGAGACTCCTGAAGCTTACAACGCCGATGTGCGCGACGCCATCATGGACGGCTTCATCAAGCAGTATTACAATGTTGCCGCCAAAGGCCATGTGCTCGGTGGCGGCGGCTGGTGGGGCGACGCCGAGATGTTCGAGACCATCCTTGATGCGTTCGCCACTACCGGCGATCCCAAATATAAAGATATTTTCCGCGAGCTTTACGTCAACTTCATCGACCGCAACCGCTCGGACTGGAGCTACAACGAGTACAACGACGATATCACATGGATGGTGCTCGCCTGTGCCCGCGCATATCAGTATTTCGGCGACTCGGAGTATCTTAACAATGCCCGCGACAACTATAAGCGCATGTACGACCGCGCCCATCAGCGCTTCGGTACCCTCATATGGAAGCAGAGCCAGGAAAACAAGCTGAGCACCAACTCGTGCATCAACTGCCCGGCCACGATTGCCGCCTGCTACCTCGGACGCCTCACCGGCGACGAGTCGTGGTTCACTAAGGCTATCTCCATCTATGCCGGCCAGCGCAAGCTGCTCTATAACCCCTCCAATGGCGAGGTGGCCGACTGCCGCGCATGGAAGTCGGACGGCACCATGGAGAACGACTACAACCATTGGGTGTCGACCTACAATCAGGGCACGATGCTCGGCGCAGCTCTGGCGCTCTACGACCACACGAAGGACCCCATGTATATGCAGGACGCTAAAAAGATCTACGAGCGCTCGCGCGACGGGCTCACCAATTCGGACAAGATCATCTCCGTGTGCCAGACCATCAACGGCGACCTCTGCGGCTTCAAGGGGATCCTCATGCGCTATGTGCGCGAATATGCCGAGGTGAACCACCTCGAAGAGCCTCTGCTGTGGATGGAGAAAAACGCATGGCATGCCTATCAGAACCGCAACTCGAAGGGGGTAGTATGGTCGGCATGGCTCACCAAGACCAACGAGAACCTCAAGCGCATGGAGGGTGACAGCGAGAAAAATGTGACCAACGATGCCTTCGGCTCGTCGACTGCCGTGTCGGTGGCTTTCAACGCCCATGTCAACCGTCAGTTCAGCAAGAGCGCCCTCGAAGGCCTTGAGGCTAAATATTTCGACGGAATACAGTTCGCCCAGCTCGACGATGAGCTCGCCGACGGCGATACTCCCAACACCAAAGCCTCATCGTACTCCAACGCCCATATCTGCTTCCGCAATGTAGATTTCGGCACCACAGGACTCGACAAGGCTATCGTACGTGTTAATACCACCGGCCGTCGCACCTTTGTCAAGGTCTACGCCGACTCCATTGCCGACGAGACTATGCTGGGCCGCAACGAAGGCTTCCTCGACAGGGAGTGGGCCGACGTAGAGATACCGATGAGCAAGTCGCTGACGGGCATACACGACGTGTATGTGCAGTTCGTCGGCATCGGAGTGCAATTCCACAACATGCGCTTCGCCGACAGCGGTGCCGGAGTGGAGAGCGCCGAGGCCGACAGCCGCAGTACGATGCGCCTCAGCGGCCGCGAGCTGGTAGTGGAGTGCGCCGAAGAGTCGGTGCTCGAAGTTTACAGCGCCTCCGGCGCTCTGGAGCTGCGCCGCAGCCTGAGCGAGGGCACAAGCACCGTAGAGCTTAAGCCCGGAGTGCACATCTGCCGCCTGGCTCAGGCGCCGGAGGTTGCACCCTTCAAAGCGATCGTAAAATAAAGAAAAAAATAACTTAAAATATCGGGTGAAAAACACCCTCAAGTGTCATGAAATTTCTAACCACATTACTGCTGGCGGCTGCCGGATGCTCCATGGCTCTGGCCGACGCCATCCCCGAGGAGCAGGCTCTGGCCAATGCACGGAGCTTTTTTGAGCAGGGGGGGCCAAGCCCCGCAATGCGCCGCATGGCCGGCAAAAAGCTGCAGCTCACCAAGGCCATGCAGAGCCGCGGCTTCTATGCCTTCAACATCAACGGCAGCGAAGGCTACGTCATAGCCTCGGGCAGCGACCGCACCCAGCCGGTGCTCGGCTACTCCGACCGCGGCTCGCTCGACCCCGCCAACATGCCCGAACCGCTCAAATACTGGCTCGGAGAGATCGACAAGGCCGTAGAAAGCATCGAGGCCGGCATCCCGCAGGAAAAGCGCCTAAAAACCAACAATATAGCCCGCGTGGCCGACAAAAAGGCCATTGCCCCTCTGATGACGAGCAAATGGAATCAGGGCGACCCCTACAACCTGCTCACCCCCTCGTATGTAGACCAAAACAGCGGCCAGACCCACGAGCATAGCGCCACAGGCTGTGTGGCCACCGCCACCACCCAGGTGATGTATTACTGGAAATGTCCGCAGGAGGCCTGCAAGGAGATTCCCTCGTACACCTACAACTGGTCGGGCAACAAGCGCACCACCGAGGCGCTGCCCCCTATAGTGTTCGACTGGGAACACATGACCGACACCTACGGCGGCAAATCGACTCAGGAGGAGAAAATGGCAGTGGCTCAGCTGATGCTCTACGCCGGCCACGGCATGCAGTCGGGTTATGCCGGAGCCACCGGAGCCACTTCGGTCAACGCCCTCAATGCCCTGAAGAATTACTTCGGCTACGCAAAAGACGCCTACAACACCTATCACCTCGACTACACATTCCAGGAGTGGGAAGACCTCTTCTACAACGAGCTGGCAGCCGGCAGGCCGCTGCTTATGGGTGCTGACAACTATGAGCGCACCGGCGGACACGAATTCGTGTGCGACGGCTACGACGGCAACGGCCTCTACCACATCAACTGGGGCTGGGGCGGCTGGGACGACGGCTACTTCGTGCTCACCGTGATGGCTCCCGACAATCAGGGCATAGGCGGCAGCACCGATGCCAACGGCTACTCTATGGGTCAGAACGTGTGCATCAATCTGCGTCCGGCCTCCGTTCCGGCCGACGAGGAGACGGTGCGCGCAGCGATCTCCAATATCGACGCTCCCCAGAAGCAGGTCCGCAAGGACGTCAACGGCGTGTTCAACGTCAGCTTCACCTACTGTCTCCGCACCCTGCTGATGCAGGAGTACAGCGTGGAGTACGCTTTCCGCCTCACCGCGGCCGACAACAGCGTGGTGGCCGACGAGCTCCTCAAGTCGACACGCTCGTTCAACCCCTCGCAGCATTACCGCATGAATGCTTCGCTCAAGCTGCAGGATCTGGCCGACGGCACCTACCGCCTCACCGGCCTCTCGCGCAAAGCCGGCTCCGATGAGTGGATCGTCGACGACAATGCCGACCGCAACTATCTGGAGCTCGTGGTAGAGGGCAACGACATGAAGGTTGCCGCCATGCCCGGCCAGGGCCTCAAGCTGCAGGTCAACTCGCTTAAACTCGAAGGCGCCTCTGTGGCCGGCGACTGGCAGAAAGTGGTGTACAACATCACCAACAACGGCAACGACTACTACGGCGAGACATACCTCTTTGTCGACGGCACACGCTCGTCGGGCAACACCATCAGCATCCCTGCCGGTGAGACCATGGACATCTACTACAAGTTCAAGCCCACCAATGTGCCGGGCAATCACAACTTTGTGCTCTCGCGCACTACCAACCCCACCGGCGACGTGGTGATCAGCAACATCGACCGCATGTACAACATCGACTGCAAATGGAACGAGGACGGCTCCATCACGGCGCTTCCCAAGGTATCCGGCCCGAGCTATGAGGTACCCGCCGATGCAGTGGCGATATATGTTTACGGCACCAAGCCCCGCGCCCTGGCGGTAAGCAAGGCTAATCCCAACCTTGTGGTCTACTACGACGAAGGTGTGACCATCGGCAGCCGCGTGGAGAAGAATATGCGCAAATATATCACCAACATCGTCATCGACGGCAAGGCCAAGGAGGCCGGCTTCAAGGACGGCTACCCTGCTGCCGTGCCGATGCCTTTCACGGCTACGACCGCAAGCTACACCCGCGAGAATATGCCCGAATGGACCACTGTGGCTCTCCCCTTCGATGTGCAGGAGATCACTGCCGACGGCGAGCGTGTAGACTGGTTTACCTCCAAGGAGGATACCGGCAAGAATCTCTTTGTAAAAGACCTCTCGGGCAACCGTGGCGCTCAGCTTCGCTTCTCGCATGCCGAGGAGATGACGGCCAACACCGCCTACCTCATCGGCGCAAGCGGTGAGCTCAACGGCTCCTCGTTCGACCACAAGGGCAAGAGCTTTACATTCACCGGCCGCGATGTGACGGTGGCTATCGAAGGCGAACACACCGGCAGCTACACCGCCAACAAGGTGAAACTGATCCCCTGCTACGCTCCCGCCGCAGCCGGCAAACTGCTGGGCATGGACGAGGCGATGGAAAACTTCACAACGGTTGACACTCTGGAGCCCTTCCGCGCCTATGTGGCCACCAACTCGACCACTACAAGCTATTCTATCCGCTACGAAGACGGCGAGCACAGCGGCATCGAGGATGTGGTAGCCGAAAGCGGCGACACCATCCCCGCCGACGCCCCGATCTACAACATGCAGGGCATCAAGGTCGGCACCTTTGCCGGCTTCGACAGCCTCGCCCCCGGCCTCTACATCGTCGCCGGCCGCAAAGTAGCCCGCTAATCCGCCCATCGGGCGCGCTAATTGCTCCTCGCGCCCGCTAATCGCGGCGCTCGGGTCCGAATTCCCTAATATCCCATATCATAATAGGCAGGCATCCCGGTGCATCCCACCTCGATGCCTGCCCATTTTTATCGGTACAGGCAGTAGGGGCGCAATATTTGAGGCTAACGATTTTATGCCCCCTACGACTCTGTGAAGACATTTAGTGGAAAGTCCCGGTAACAAGGGATAACGCTTCATAGTAGGGTCGCGGCTTGCGGCGACCGGGCAACGGGGTGATTTATAGACGTTTAATATGGTATCCCTCAGACGTCTGCGCCATGGCGGGGCGGTCGCCTGAGGGATATTGAGGTTAAAATGAGTTAGGGGAGAGGAGAGGGGGTCAGCGGACCACCATCTTGCGGGTGGCGGCGGGGGTGCGGACGATGTAGAGGCCGGGAGCGGCGACGGAGGCTTTGCCGATCCCTTTGGCGCAGAGCGTGCCGGCAACGGTATAGATCTCTACGGGCCCTTCGGCGGCCACTTGGCCGTTGGCTACGGTGATGTCGTCGCTGTCGGCGTCAACGGTGGCGATGCCTGAGGATTTCTCTACCGTGAAGCTTACACGGGGCGAGATCTCCCGGCCGTCGGCTGTGGCGATGCATGCCTCATAGGTGCCTTCTGCGGGAGCTTCGATAGCGGCTGCACCGCCCGTGCCGATGACGGGGGCGGAGGCGACGGCCGTTTCACCATCGTAGACGGTGAGCTGAAGGCCTTCCCATGCTGGCGTGCCTTCGTAGACAAACTGCACTTCGTTGCCGGGATAGTAGATCTTGTCTACGGCATCGAGCATCACGGGCTTGCCGACGATGAAGTAGCTGCGCTCCACCGGCTCGTAATACTGGTCGGCGATGCAATAGGTGGCATAATAGAGGCCCGCGGGCACGGGGGAGGAGAAGTTGTAGTTGCCGGATACATTGAGGGTCACAGCGCCGTTGGGGTCAGTGCCGGCATACGCGTAGGAGTGCGATTTGCCGTTTTTCACTACCGCTACTGTGGAGGTGTAGATGCCCACCCAGTCTTTCGATATGCAGGGAGCGTTGTGGAGATTGACCACCACGGGGTCGCCGGGCTCATAGACGAGCTTGTCGGTGGTGACGGAAGGTGTGGTGGTGTCGTCGCAATTGTCGCTTACCACAAAATACACGCGGGGAGAGATCTCGGTGTAGCCGCCGTCCTTAAACAGCACGGCAAAGTAGGCTCCGGGGGTGTCGATACTGAAATCCCAGCTGCCCGAGGCGGCGGAGGTGTAGACATATTGGTCGGATGTGTCGGATGTGCCGGGGGTGTAATGCTCCTTGTAGACGGCCACCCAGGCATCGGTGTTGACCGGTGCGCCAGTATAGGTGAGATGCATGTCGGCGCCGGTGCGGAAGAAGTGGCCGCCGAGATCCACCGAGGGCTTGTCGCCGGATCCCTCCACCTCGAACATCACCGGCTCGGAATAGGCCGACCACATGAGGTTGGCGTCGCGGTTGCACACGCGGATGTAGTAGGTGCCGTCGGAGACTTCGCCGCGGTTGATGGTGAATTTGGTGAGATCAAGATCCTTGTTCAGGTCGAGGGGACGGAAGTCGTCGGTGACGCCATAGCAATCTTCGGCGTTGATGACCTTGTCGATTACAGGCGAGCTGAAATCGGGGTCGGCAGCCACCTGATAGCGCACGGCGTAAGGCGACGCCTCGCCGGCGGTCTGAGCGAAGGTGCAGGGGAGTGCCACGGCGCTCTCGGGCGCGGTGAGAGCGGGACGCTCCATAGCGCTACCCTCGCCGATGGTGTGCGAGAAACGGTCAACAAGCTCGTTGTCGAGTGCCAGACGGGAGTTGCCTATCGAGTAGCACTCTACGGTCATGGTGCGTGTGGCGGGGTCGAATTCGAGGATCTGATATGTCCACTGGTCGAGGGTCTTCTGCACCTCGTCGTGGTTGAAATTGTCGGGAGTGTTGCCCCACAGCTGCTCGTAGCCCTCGACTGAGGTGCCCACACCGCCACCGGTGATGATGTGGTAGACGGGTGTGTCGGTCATCTGTCCGCGGGCATAGAGATGGTGATGGCCGGCGCAATTGAGCACATGCTTGGGTGTGGAGGAGAGTACGGGCATGATCTCATCGAGCATCCATGAGGACACGTCGCCGGTATATTGCTCGGCGTAGAGCGGACGATGTTGCACGCTCACCACAAATGTCACTGTCTCATCTTTGTCGGCGGCTGCGATGACCTTGCGCACCCACATCTTCTGTGCGGCGCAGGGGTCGTCGGAGTTGAGCACCACGAAAAGCACCGAGCCGGTCTGATAGGCATAGTAGCTCGATGTGCCGCTCTTGATGCCCTGATACTCCAGATTGGCATATTCGTGGAAATGTCCGTCGTAGTTGGAGAGATCTTCGTCGTCGCGGTATTCATGATTGCCCACAGCTGTCATGTTGGCAAGTGTGGGCGATGTGAAGCGCGACTTGAAGAGGTGCACTTTCTCATAGAGGTTGAGGTCGCCGCCGTGGTCCACCTGGTCGCCGTCGTTGAGCAGGAAGCGGATATGGTCCTCAAACTCTCCCTCGCCATATTTCTCAGCCACTGTGCGTCGGGCGGCAGCGAGGAGCCACTCGTAGTCGGAGTGCTCGTTGCGCTGGTGGTCGCCGATGAGCAGCACGCGCATCTTGGCATTGTCGCCGGCCTCGGGCATGGTGCGGAAGCGATACACCTCGCTATCCTTGCCATTGGCGTAAACCTGATAGAAATATACCGTGTTGGGCTGCAGGCCGGAGAGCTTGGCCGTGTGCCAGTAATATTTGGTCGAAATAGCCTTCACCTCAGGCTCGCAGGTGCGGTCGAGATTATCGGGCGAAGTACCGAATCTCACCACGGGAGCATCGTCTTTCTTCGATGTTTTCCAGTTGACGCAGATCGATTCGGGCGTGTTCATGTTGAGGTAGGGCACCGTCAGCGACAGCGGCGATGTGATGGGCGCTACAGTGAGGCGCACCGCCTCGTAAGTGCCGTCGTCCTGGGGTACGTAATAAATGTCGGGGTCGGTGTACTTTTCTCCGCCGATGGTGACGACATTGCCCGCGACGGTCTTCACCTCGCGTAAACTTGAGATCTGCCGTTGTGCCATGGCTGACATCCCTCCTAAAGCGCATAGGAGGCAGATTGCTGCAATACTTTTTCCCATGTAAACAGGTAATTTTAAGGAGTTATGGGTTGTGCAACACGGAGCACGATGCCCGGTTGCGGTAATTTTGGTTACGTGGTTATGAGGTCACTTGGTAATGAGTCTGATGTAATTATAACATCGGTAATTCCGGTGCAAAATTAACTAAAAATTCGCAACTTCGACTCCTATTCCCCTGTAAAATCTCCGAAAAAAAATAGAACCAATGCCGCGCATGCGAAATGAGCCAAAAAGGATCTTGGGTAAAAGATTCATATGCATTAACCTGTTGGATGAATTAAATTAAAGCGTTAGGTATAGGCGGATGATGCGCCCACGTTAATTGTTTGAGTTAATGCGTATTGGT